>SKEP01000029.1_pt1 | contig 97057 bp, 79 predicted proteins | sample 4826901 | NCBI WGS metagenome assembly SKEP01 (sample SAMN11008806, study PRJNA524170) | human gut metagenome | biome: Human fecal sample; material: Feces; isolation source: fecal sample from pouch patient p4, p43, p49, p54, p55 | host: Homo sapiens | place: Israel: Tel-Aviv | collected 2014-03-20
TTGCTATTGTGACCTGAACGAAGTGAAGGGCAAAGGACTTGAGTCCTGGGCAAGTATAGTTAGGGTTATACCCTAAGAGCAAACCACCCGCTATGCGGGTGGTTGTGATTAACGAAAAATCACAAGTAAACACCGTTCTTATCGACTGCAGTCACCCGTAAACCGCAAGTTTGAAGCGATTGCGAGAAGAACCTCGTTTACTGGTGGATTTGCCCCGCCGTAATCGCGTTTAGTGGTGATTTCGATTGGCGGCAATCGCGATTGGCAGCAACCTCGGCTTGCCGAACCCCAGCTAACGGCAGCACCCTCAGCCAGTGGCGAGAAGAGCATCCAACGTTGGAGTCCAATGTAGCGTTTTGGAGACTCAGTCCTCTACGCCGGTACGGTCATTGCGGGTATACGCATGGACGAGCGTTTGATATAGATGAGATGCTTCTTCGAGAAGATCGGGAAAACTTTCCGTTCGTATGGCGTTTGTAGCAGGATCTTTCCAGGGAATCCGTTTAAGATTTGCTGCTGCAACAGCATCGGTGCGAAAAACCTGATGGCTCATGGCTGCTATATAGGAGCTTGCGGAAGGTCGTACAAACATTTCGGTTCGATAGAGAACATCGGGAAGCTTTGTTGCGTACGTAGGGTCGGTCTTCTCGATAGTGTGATAGATGCGTGCGTAGTCGACTATGGCACCAGCGTATTCGCTTGCACCTATATTGAGGCCGAACATTGCGAGCGCAACCTGCGAAAAAAGAGCCCCACCAACGCGACAGGTACTTTTGTCCGCCTCAAGTGCGGCCGCCGGATAAAATTCTTCGATGGTTGTGCGCATTTGGTTCCATAGAAGCCATGAGTCAAGATCGGTTTCAATGATGGAGCGGATTTCTTGACGCGAGGGCTCAAGACTCGGATCAATGTGGATCAGGGCGTCTTGCTGGGCGTCTACAAATGGTCGCACGACTTTATTAAGAGCATGGTGACTGAGGATTCCAAGCGTAAATGCCTGGCCAATGCTCGTGTCAACCTCAGGTAGGTATGTTGTTGCTTCTTGAAATGCGGAGAAGATCTCGGCAATCTGGTCCGTATGCAGGCACTGGTGAAGTCGATTGCAGGCGAGGGCATGATTGGGCCATGTAAGGTGTCGGGCAAGAAAGGGATCAGAACCTTGATTTCCCAGCAAAAATGCGTTGAGTTCCTCCGAGGTTTTGAAAAGGTCCGAATGGACTTCATTGGCCATTTGTACGCCAAAAACAAAATGTGTCAGTAAAGCCGGCATAGTACTCCTTATGAATTTCTTGTAGTTAGTAGTATCTCACTAACCACTTCTTAGATACAATTTAGCCTTATGGGCTTGTATTAATTCAATAAGGGGTGCGTACTGAATTAAGAACATATTAAATCAAGAACGTGCTGAATCGAAAACGCAACGAATCGTAGGCGCATTGAACCGTTGCTATAATTTTTTAACGAAGAGGAGGAGGCGACATGTTTCAGAAGTTCCGCGGTAAAAATCGAACAAAAATGATTTCCATACAAAAAAAGACGGATGTGCCAGGCGACTCTACGCAAGATGCCCCCGAAGACTCTTCTCATGATAATGCAGACTCTATGGACGCAGGCTCCATCGTGCGTCGTACATTCACTCTCGGTGTTGCTGCTGCAGGACTGATAGGCTTTTACATGGGTATTTCAAGCTGCGGAAACAAGGTCCTCAATATGTTTGGATTTGAGGTTTCAGAAGCTCCGGCAAGTACTCATATCCCACAAGAGACGCCGGAAGGCTACGATCCCAATCTTGTGGCTGCAGCATATCTTGAACAAAAAGTAACGGTGTATACACCTGATTCCCAATACATCCAAGAGGCCGCAAAAGCATTTGAAAAGCTTTTTGACATTACGGTAGATTATCAGGTTGTCCCGGTGGATGAGATGGAGCCATACCTTGGGACCGATTCAGGCGATGGAAAAAATCTTAACCCATCTCCAACAGATCATCCGATAGACAGTTGGTTCTTTGTTGACGCAGAGCACTTGAATCAGGCGGGTGCTCAGAATCTTTTGGCAATCTATGATGCCAAAAATGCAGAAAATCTTCTAAAACCTCTGTTTGCCACAGACTCAAAGCTTTGGTATGGCATAGCAACAGACCCTCTGGTTATTGCCATAAATGAGGAGCGCTTAGACGCCATGGGTCTTGCGCACCCGCATGACTGGAACGATCTTCTCTCTACGTATTTACGAGACCAGATTGTGCTTCCTGAGTATGAAAAGACGCGCGACGGAAATAGTTTTGCCGTGACAATGATGGGAAATCTTGGGGTAGACCAGGGCATCGCGTTTCTTGAGGAACTCTCCACTCATGCGAGTAAAACATTTGACGATACACACGACATGATGACATACCTTGGCTTTGGGCATGCCCTTGCAACAGTGTGCCAGGCAAGCGAGGCTTTCTATACGCTCGGTCATGATGATTTTGATAACGTGGTGCCGCTGCTCCCTCTTACGCCTACGCACTTTACTACGTATGGTGTTGCCATATCATCTCAGGCCAAGCATCCCAATGCCGCCCGTTTGTGGGTAGAGTTTTGCCTTTCTGCTGGGTTTGCGGGCCAAATGGACGCGACAAGTTCTTTTGCAATGCCAACCATTTCTGGCGTGAAGGCACCGTGGTATATGGATCGAGTACACCTTAACGGTGCGGTTTCTGCATTGCGAGAAGCACCTCAAGCCCTTGATGATGCAGGCGAGCCCCTTTCGCCCTCCGAGGCAGGCAAGAGGGCAAAAGAAGGCAAATAAGAGATGTGCACGTAAAACGGCACTCTACACGTAAAACAGCATCTCGTTGTAGCTCGGGACCGGCCAAAAATCATGTCCGCAGATAAGCTCCATCTCATCAACAATCTTGCGGAGTCGCTCCATGGCAGGAATAACTTCATCGCGATAGAACTCACACTGTGTTTGTGGTTTTGAGCGCAGCGTGGCGGCATGGCCGTTCTTTGCTTCCAGTTCTCCCACTGCAGCGTAAATGCCGTCAATGCCCTCGGTGAGCTTCCGTGTTACATCGAACTCCGCCTGAGAGGTAATGCCAATCTCCTGCTTACGTGCAACCGATTCGGCAACTTTACCCGAGTACTTAAAGAGCGCCGGTAGATACATGTGACGCGTCATATACGACATGGTCTTCGCTTCAATATTGAGAACCTTTGCGTATTGCTCGGCCTTTGCAACATATCGGGCATGTGCTTCGTTTTCAGACAGGACGCCGTATGTTTCAAAGAACGCAATATTTTCGGGGGCGATAAGTGCGGGCAGAGCGTCAGGTGTGGTGCGGAAGTGGGGAAGGCTGCGCTTCTCGGCAATCTTTTCCCACTTGCTTGAGTAGCCATTACCTTCAAAGAAGATACGCTTGTGGTCTTTAAAGGAGTCAATTACCCACTTCAGTGCCTGTTCAGTGAACTTGGATTCAGACACATCGGCAAGGTCAGTGGCAAAGCGATCGCACTGTTCTGCAACGATGGTGTTGAGGACAACGTTGGGGTCAGAGAGGTTCTGCTGGCTGCCACACATGCGGAACTCAAATTTGTTGCCGGTAAATGCAAAAGGACTTGTACGGTTCCTGTCGGTATTGTCGCGGAGAACTTTAGGCAATGTCGGTACGCCCAAGTCCATCTTCGTGCGCTTTGCCTTATGAACGTCGGCACCGCTCATAAGATCGTTGACAATTGCGGAGAGTGCATCGCCCAAGAAGATTGAGACAATGGCAGGAGGAGCTTCATTGGCGCCCAGACGATGGTCATTTCCGGCAGAAGCGATGGACATGCGCAAAAGATCGGCATGAGTATCAACGCCCGCAACCAAACATGCCAAAAAGACGAGGAAGCGGAGGTTCTTTCCGGGGTTGTCTCCCGGTTCAAGAAGATTGTCGCCGTCGGCGGCAAGCGACCAGTTATCATGTTTGCCCGAACCGTTAACGTAGTCAAAGGGTCGTTCGTGCTCAAGACAGGCAAGACCGTGGTGTGGTGCCAAGAGCTTGAGCTTCTCCATGGTTAACAGGTTGTTGTCAATGGCAAGAGATCCCTGTTCAAAGACGGGAGCAAGTTCGTGCTGACAGGGGGCAACTTCATTGTGCTTGGTTTTTGCGGGGATTCCCAACTTCCAAAGCTCGTCATCGAGCTCTTTCATGAAGTCGTTAACGGTGGGGCGTATGGCACCAAAGTAGTGATCGTCAAGCTCTTGTCCCTTAGACGGCTCGCATCCAAAGAGCGTACGTCCGCACAAAATCAAATCGGGACGTTTCTCAAAATCCTCCTCGCGAATGAGAAAATACTCCTGCTCAGGACCAATGTTTGTCACAATGCGCTCGGGAGTCTGGCCAAAAAGGGCGAGCACCCGTTTTGCTTGGCGTTCAAGAGCAAGCTGTGAGCGTAGAAGCGGTGTACGTTTATCAAGAGCCTCACCGGTATAGGAAATGAATGCCGTAGGGATGCAGAGAACCTCGTCTTTAATAAACGTAGGGCTCACCGGATCCCAAACCGTATATCCGCGTGCCTCAAAGGTTGCGCGAAGACCGCCGGAAGGAAAGCTTGAAGCGTCGGGTTCTCCCTGCACAAGCTCCTTGCCGGAGAATGTCATCAAAATGGTGCCGTTTCCTTGAGGCGTCATGAAGCTATCGTGTTTTTCCGAGGTGATGCCGGTCAGCGGTTGGAACCAGTGAGTAAAGTGGGTGGCGCCGTGCTCCAGCGCCCACTCCTTCATGGCATGGGCAACCTCGTTGGCAATGTCAATTTCCAGCGGTTTTCCATGTCTGATAACATCACGCAGACGTTTATAGGTTGGTTTAGGCAGCCTTTCTTGCATATCGGCGTCGGTAAAAAGAAGTGTGCCAAATTCGCGCGATACCTTGTCGTTTGCCACGAAAGCCTCCTTGGATGAATAGGTGAGGGCGAGAAGTACTTCTTGCCACAAACTCTACTGTACGCCATTGACTTTCGCACGGGGGCGAGAAAATCGTGTCTTTGTGATGGAGACTGCAATAAATACACATGAGCTCCCTAAGATTGGACCGACCCTCAAGACATGAAATCCGATTTGGAGGCTCGTTGTAGGCACCCGTGAGTGCAGGGCAGACTTTGGTACGCGTCTTATATCCGCGCATACTTCTCGCCGCAGGCCGGTCGGCATGCCGGGTACAATGGATTTGTAACTTTAGATAGGAGAAGTATGCCTGAGACAGACGGTGTCGGCACCCATACCGACAAAAGACGTAAAACCATTGCGGTCATTGATGGAAATTCACTGATGCATCGCGCTTTTCACGCCATCAGACAGCCCATGTCGGCTCCCGACGGAACTCCTACCGGGGCGCTTTTTGGGTTCTTCAATATGTTTATCAAGATGATTGAATCGTTTAGGCCCAACGGTGTCATTTGCGCATTTGACAAGGGAAAACCACAAGTTCGCATTGATATGCTGCCGCAGTATAAGGCACAGCGACCTCCCATGGATGATGCGCTTCATGTACAGTTTCCGATCGTAAAGACTCTCCTTGGGGTCTTAGATATTCCCGTGTGCGAACTTGAAGGCTGGGAGGGTGACGATATCTTAGGCACCCTCGCACGGCGCGGCGAGGAAGCCGGATATGAGATGCTGCTCTTTACGGGAGATCGCGACATGTATCAGCTCTCTACCGAAAACGTCAAGATCGTGTCCACCCGTAAAGGCGTTTCCGATGTCTCCATTATGACGCCTGAGTCTGTGGCGGATCTTTATGCCGGTATCACGCCAAAGCTAGTTCCGGACTTTTATGGTCTCAAAGGAGATTCATCCGACAATATTCCGGGTGTTCCGGGGATTGGTCCCAAGAAAGCGGCTCAGCTCATTGTCGAGTACGGCAGTCTTGACGAAGTGTTGGCTCATGCCGATGAAGTGAAAGGCAAAATGGGCGAGAATCTGCGTACACACAAAGAAGACGCGCTTCTCTCTCGTAAAGTAGCCACCATACGTACGGATGCGCCAATTGACATTAATCTGGCTGACGCTCAGTTCCCAACGTTTGATCCGAATAAAGTCGTCGCTGCGTTTTCAAAGCTTGGATTTACCGGTATGACAGGCCGGCTGGTACGTTTGGCCGGCGAGAAGGGCGGCTCTTCTACCGATCCACAGCAAACGGAAATGCCCGCCGATCCTCAGCTTGCACTTCCCGCAAAGATATTGGAGGCCGAGAGTGCGTGGGAAGCTCTAAAGGCGGCGTTGTCGCGTAAGGAGTGGCTGGGCGTTGCTCTCGATACGGGCAAACAAGACGGTTCTCTTTTTGGTTTTGGACATACACTTTGGGTTGCAACAACACAGGAGCTGTGTAAGTTTGAAGACGACAATGCCACCTCGGCACTGAAGGAAATTCTTGAAAAAGGCCTGATGGTGTCCGGAGACGTGAAGGCACTCTTACATGATGTAAGTCCCGTTGATTCTTCTGAGCCTGAGGTTTTTGTCCCCGATGACGTTGATGCGAGCCGTATTTTTGACGTTGGAGTGGCTGCCTATCTGCTTGAATCCGATCGTTCCAGCTTTACAATACCCAGCCTTGTTGAGCTCTACTTTGGGGTGGAACTCTCTGTCGGTTCCGATAAGATTCCCGCAGCCGCATATGAAGCAGTTGCCGCAAGAGCGCTCAAGGCTACGCTCACCAAAAAGCTTGAGGATGATAAGTCGTTGGAGCTCTTTGAGACCATTGAGATGGGACTTCTTCCGGTACTTGCCGCAATGGAGCGGCGCGGGCTTTTTGTGGACCCCGCAAAGCTTGCGGAACAATCGAAAGAGCTGGGAGCAGACATTGCTTCTCGCGTGGAGCGTATTCATGAAGCAGCGGGAGAGACCTTTAACCTTGATTCTCCCAGTCAGTTGAGCCACGTGCTTTTTGACGTGCTCGATTTGCCAACGTTTGGGCTTAAGAAGACCCGCTCGGGATTCTATTCGACAAACGCAAAGGTACTCTCCGATTTGGCCGATACCCATCAGATTGTTGCTGACGTTCTTGAGTATCGTGAGCGCGCTAAGATTAAATCAACCTATCTGGATGCGCTTCCCGCACTTATCAGAGGTGATCATCGAATCCACACGACATTTAACCAGACGGTGGCAGCCACGGGGCGTCTTTCCAGTTCCGATCCAAACCTGCAGAATATCCCCACCCGCTCCGAGCTGGGACATCGGGTTCGTACCGCGTTTACCGTTCCGTCCGGTCATGTATTTTTAGCGTGCGACTATTCACAGATTGAGCTTCGGCTTTTGGCTCACCTTTCAGGTGACGAGCATCTGATAGCGGCGTTTCAGTCAGGGGCGGACTTTCATGCGGCTACCGCCTCGCGTACCTTTGGGGTGCCGGTGGAAGAAGTTACCCCAGAGCTCCGGAGCAGGGCAAAAGCGGTTAATTTTGGCATTGTGTACGGTCAACAGGCGTATGGGTTGGCAACTTCGCTCAAGATACCGCGTGCTGAGGCACAAGGCATGATTGACCGTTATTTTGCCGCATATCCCGGAGTGCGCGCGTATTTGGATGAATCGGTACGTATTGCACACGAGAAGGGCTATGCGGTGACCATGTATGGTCGAAAGCGCCATATTCGTGAATTTGGTCAGCACAATCGCCAACTTATTGCCTTTGGTGAACGTACTGCCATGAATCACCCCATGCAGGGAAGCGCTGCCGATATTATCAAAATTGCAATGATTCGTGTCGAGAAGCGCCTGCGTAAAGAGGGGTGTGCGGCAAAGCTCATCCTGCAGATTCATGACGAACTTGATCTTGAAGTGCCAAATGATGAAATAGAAGCCGTTTCCCGGCTTGTAAAAGAGACCATGGAAGAGGTAGTTGAGCTGAAGGTTCCTCTGATTGCCGACGTATCGTATGGTCCAAATTGGGCAGAGGCTAAATAAGCTATGTATGAAAATGCACATACACAGTCCGAGACAATGGGCAGCTCTTCAAAGAGAGCACAGGTAGTTGCCTATACGGACGGAGCTTCTCGCGGTAATCCCGGTCCCGGTGGATATGGGGCCGTATTGGTTTACGTTGATGCTTCAGGCAAACGTCATACGCGTGAATTTTCGCAGGGGTATCGTCTGACAACCAACAACCGCATGGAGCTTTTAGGCGTAATTGTGGCTCTGGAGGCTCTTACTCAGCCTTGTGTGGTCGAGGTTCATTCCGATTCAAAATATGTGGTTGATGCATTTAACCAAGGGTGGATTTTTGGGTGGATGCGTCGTGGTTGGAAAACCTCAAACAAGCAGAACGTCAAAAACATTGACTTGTGGAAGCGATTGCTTGTTGCAAGTTCTTCTCACGAGGTGCACTACGTGTGGGTAAAAGGGCACGCCGGAGAAGAGCTTAATGAGCGCTGCGACGAACTTGCCACTACGGCTGCAGATGGACAAGATCTTCTCGAGGATGTGGGCTTTCAAGGCGAGTAGGTGCGAGGCCGTAAAGATGAGGCTAGAGAGAGGCCTCATCAATACCTTGTACCGCAATACCAACAAGTCCTGGCCCCGTGTGAACCAAGAGGTCAGAGCCTATATCTGAAGTTACAAAATCAACAATGTTGGGAATTGCCTGGCGCATCCGCTCTTCCATCTCGGTATAGATAAGGTTGGGAGCGGAACAAGAAATTGCGGCGTGAACATGCGGATATTTCTGAGCTTCCGTTGCCGCAAGTACCAGCTCTTCTTTCAGAGACTTCTCCCAGCCGCGGGTACGCTTGGCAACACCGTAGGTACCGGTTGGTTCACAGGTTAAGACGGGCTTGATATTCAATACAGAGCCAATGCGATAGACGGCTTCGCTGATGCGTCCTCCCTTACGTAAAAAATTGAGAGCAGGGACGGAGAAGAACACGCGAGTTCTCTGCGAAGCTGCCACAAGTTTTTGCTCGAGCTCTTCATAAGGGACACCGGCCTCGATGAGTCGAACGGCTTCTATGACAATAAGACCTGCGGCAATACCGATATTTTTAGTATCGATGACCGTGATGGGCAGATCCGAAATGTCTTGAGCAATCATACGAACGGTATCGCATGTTGCCGAAAGTCCTGAAGAGATGCAGATAAAGACAGCGGCATCATAACCCGAAGCCTTTACGTCATCAAAAAGAGTGTGAATCTTTTCCGGCGAGGGAAGCGAAGTGCTTGGAATCTCTTGGTCAAAGCGGGAGGCAATTTGTTCCGGAGTAATGTTGACGGTGGACTCATAGGTGGTGCCGTCTGAATAGTTAATACGAAGTGGCGCAACACGAATGTCATGAGCGGCAATGAACTCTGCCGGTGTGTTGGTGCCTGAGTCGGTAAGGACCGCAATCCTTTTTTTGGACATACATTGCTCCAAACTATTGAAAAGACGAGGCTCATAAAAACTGAAACCACGGACTAACACTATATCTTACGATAACTCTACCCACCAGAGCGCTTGGTAAAAGCGAGAATTGCAAGATATGGCGTGCATCTGGGGCGCCCATGCAAAGCTGAATGAGCACATGATAAACTAGATGAGGAAAAGAAACTTGAGCCAGATAGGTTAGATATGCCAAGTATTTATGGTGAGCCCGCTGTTGTAAAGCGCATTGAATATCGTACGGAAGTTCGCAAGGTTACCTCAAACAGTACCGTTGCGGCGGCAACCATGGTTATGGCGGCGCTTCTTGCTCTTGTCGTGGCCAATTCACCCGCGCATGAGATTGTCGAGAAGTTCTTTGAAGCAGAATGCTCTTTTACAGTGGGAGCTTTTACCGTCAGCATATCGTTTGAGTCGTTTATTAACGATTTTCTTATGGCCATCTTCTTTTTACTTGTCGGTATCGAGCTTAAGTACGAGGTCACGGTAGGTCAGCTGCGCAAACCCCGCCAAGCCATGCTTCCGATGCTTGCTGCGGTTGGCGGTGTGGCAGTTCCCGCGTGTATATATTTGCTTTGCAACTATGGCGGAGCCATGCATGGGTGGGCCACTCCCATTGCTACCGACATCGCGTTTGCCCTTGGGGTTATGAGTCTGTTGGGAAGTAGAATTTCAACACAAACAAAAGTTTTCTTTCAGACACTTGCCATTGCGGATGACATTTTGGCCATTGTCGTCATCGCATTTTTTTATGGACAGACTCCTGATATCGCCTGGTGCGCGGCAGCACTTGGAGTGATTTTGGTTCTGTGGGGTATGAGTCGCATGAAGCTCTACTCATCTGCTCCATACTTGTTTGTTGGACTGATTTTATGGATTTGCATGTACCACTCAGGTATCCACGCAACGCTTGCCGGTGTCATTTTGGCATTCTTTTTGCCGAGCCGCTCGGATGTTCGTCTCAATCATCTTGGAGGTTGGCTTGAAGGCCGTGCTCGTGAGCTAAACGCCAATTATGACGACGAGCATCATATTTTAGGTCAGCATGACTTTACTCGAAGCGCTCTTCGCGTTGAGCATGTTATGCATCATGTAACGCCTCCTCTGCAACGCGTTGAGCGTTATGTTTCCGTGCCGGTTAACTTCATTATTCTTCCTCTCTTTGCATTTGCAAACGCCCAGGTAACTCTCATGGGCTCTGACTTTGGAAGCATTGTTTTAAATCCCGTGGCATACGGTACGTTTTTTGGAGCGGTTATCGGCAAACCCGTGGGCATTATTCTTACGACGTTTATCCTCGTTAAGTTAGGTATCTGTAAGCTTCCCAAGCGTGTTAATTGGATGCAAATTATAGCCGTTGGCCTTATGGGAGGTCTTGGCTTTACGATGTCGATTCTTATTTCAGGCCTTGCGTTTAGCGATCAGAACAATGTTCTTGCGGCTAAATGTGCAATTTTGGCGGGCTCCATTGCGGCAAGTCTTTTGGGAATAGTTTTTGTTCGTGTGGCCGACATACTGCACGGCGCCACAAAAGAGCGTCCGTCAGATAAAAAATAGGATAAAACTATTCCACCGTGCCATAGGTAAAGCCCCAGCCATGAGCGGTCACGATAGAGTTTATTTGATCGCAAAGTGCGGCTCGCTTATAGGTACCTGCCGGAATGAGATTGATTACTTCCAAGAGATCCTGGTTAAGGTCATCAATTTCCGCTCTGACCAAAACATCAATATTTGAGGCATAACTTGACGGAGCGTGTTTATATACGTTATCGACCAGCCGTTGCAGATCGCCATACTCGTCTGCTCGAATTCCCGGTCTCGCCATAGTGCCTCCAATCGTTGCCGTTGTGTGACAGTCTAACAGCTTTTTGAAGGAGAGCCATTTGTTGTCCGGTTTCACCTTTATACTTCTGTATACGGTTCAAAGGGGGATATCATGCCAATTACCGTAGATAAGAAGCTTTTTCAGCACCTGCTTTTACAGGAGCAGAGCGTCTATCAGCGTATGAGTGACACAGATCTTGATAGGGCCCTGAAAGAGATTGGAGAAGAAGCGCGGCAGATTGCGGATAAGCACCTCACGCTTGATATGGCGCGCGGCAAGCCAAGCCGAGAACAAACGGCACTCTCCAAACCCATGCTTGATCTTTTGGATTCATCTTCCAATTTAATGGATGGCGCTTCGTATGCCGACAACTATGGAGACCCCGACGGCCTTCCGTCTGCACGCGCATTGGCGGCGGAGCTTTTGGATGTTGATATTGAGCACGTTATCGTGGCGGGATCTTCCAGCTTGAATCTTATGCATGATGTTATTGATATGGCATATACACACGGTATCGCGGGTCAGCCACCGTTAGCCCGACAAGCATCGGAGCTTGCTTCTGCGCATCCGGGTGCTCGTCTTAAGTTTTTGTGTCCAACTCCTGGCTATGATCGCCATTTTCGGATCAGTGAGTACTACGGTTTTGAAAACGTTGCTATTCCGATGACACAAAATGGCCCCGATATGGATGTTGTCCGTACGCTTGTGGAAGAAGATCCAACGGTTAAGGGTATTTGGTGCGTTCCACGCTTTGCCAATCCGTCCGGAGTGAGCTATTCCGATGAGGTTGTGCGTGCGTTTGCCGCCTTGAAGCCCGCAGCACCGGATTTCCGTATTCTATGGGATAACGCTTATGCCTATCATGTATTTGCGCAAGAAGGCGAGAAGTGTCCGCCCTTGCGTAACATCTTCGATGCTCTTAAGCAGCAAGGTGCGGATAATTTGGTTATTGAGTTTGCATCCACCGCTAAAATTACGTTTCCATCGTCAGGAATGGCATGGCTTTGTGCTTCCACAGACGATATCCAAGAGATCCGTGCATCGTTTTCCGTGCGGCGTGTATCACCGGAAAAACTCTCACAGCTTGCGCATGTGCGTTTCTTAAAAAACAAGGCAGGGGTAGAAGCTCACATGAAGCGTCATGCAGAGCTTCTGCGGCCACGCTTTGAGCTGGTGGAACAAAAGCTGACAGAGGGACTTGGAGATTTTGGGATTGCAACATGGTCGCATCCTCAGGGAGGCTATTTCGTATCGTTTAATGGGCCCGTTGGTTCTGCTCGCGCTATTGTATCTCGCTCGCGTGAGATGGGCGTAACGCTGACACCTGCAGGAGCTACCTGGCCATCAGGCAACGATCCCTTTGATTCCAATATCCGTCTTGCTCCAAGCTATCCAAGTCTTGAAGAGCTTTCTCTCGCACTTGATGTGTTTATCGTTGCGGCCAAACAGGTAGCTGCAAGACTTGCAAAAGTTGATAGGGGGCAAAGCGCCTTTATATAAGTCTTGGGCACAATGGTTTTGTGTGCGCCTTAAACGCTTAAAATTCTGTAGAATCTTCGGCGGGAACGTTCTGTTCTTCCGCGGAAGCACAAACTGGCGTACCCTGAACAGTTAGTAAACGCGCTTGGAAAATGTCCCGAAGGTTTTGGGACAGTGAAAGGTATGTCATGCCAAAGAAGGCATCAAAGCAAAAAAGTATACGGCAACACTCCGCTCGTTCGGCCAAGTCAAAAAGCCGCTCCGATGCTGAGCTTCTGCAGGCTCAGAAAGACGCGGCAAATGCTCAGGCTCAGAGCTCAAAGGGAGCATCGGGGAGACTGTCAACAGGAAAGAAAGTTGCCATCGGCATTTTTTCGCTGTTTATCGCACTGTCAATGATGATTCCGTCTCTTTCCATGATTTTTGGTGGCGGAACCTCAAAAACTACGGTTTCCAAAGTGCAAACGCAAACTCCTACGCCTGATTCCATTAATGCTCAGTACGCCGCGCAGGAAAAAGAACTCACCGATGATTTGTCGGGAAATCCAAACAATCTTGCTGCCACGCTTAAGCTGGCACAGGTTCATCTGAACTGGGGAGTGGCGCTGCGTAAGGTGGCATCCGATGACACTACCAAGCAACAGGCGGATGACCACATAAAACAGGCATTATCAGAATATGACGTATACCTTGCAAGCAGTGATTCGGATACCGTTCGTGCCGATAGAGCCGTTGCACAATTTCAGAGTGGAGATCAGGAAGGTGCCGTTACGGCACTTAAGAATCTGACCGAAAAATCACCTGATTGTGCCGCCGCTTGGCTCAATCTTGGCATGATATATCTTAAGATGGGTAATGCCGAGGATGCCGATGCGGCTCTCCAAAAAGCTGTTGAGGCAGACTCCGACGGTTCACAAAATGTTCGCGATATCGCTCAGAAGTTACTTGATAGTAAGGACAAGAGCAAACAGTAAAGTTAAGGAGGAGAACATGGCTTTGGATATTACAGTTACACATGAGGCAGATAAATGCATCGTTTGTGTGAACGGTGAAGTTGACGTATCAAACGCAGCCGAGCTTCGTTCGGCACTTGAGGCCGCACTCACCGGTGGCACATCAAAAATTACCGCAGATTTTTCCGATGTTTCATATATTGATTCAACGGGTATTGGTGTTCTTGTGGGGATAGCACATCGCGCTCAGGAAGCACAGGTTGTATTTGTCGTTGCTCATCCGCAAAAGAACGTGGCGCGCGTGTTTGATCTTCTCGGCGTTACGGAAGATCTTAATGTCCGCGAGAATGATTAGAAGACGATGATCCGAAAGGGTTAGAAACGTGTTTGGTATTGGTGAAACGGAGCTTGTTTTAATCTTGCTCTTCTCGTTTTTAGTTTTTGGTCCTGACAAGTTGCCTGGCATGGGCAGGACGCTTGGCCGGGCACTGCGTCAGTTTAGATCGGCGCAGGAAGGATTTAATAAGGTGGTTCAATCCGATCTTTTGGATCCCGCCGCTGACGTATTGAATGAAAAACCCAAGCGTTCCGAGAAGCTCCGTTCTGCGGCATCGGATGATTCTGACATTGACGGAGAAGCTCCCAAACAAGAAACCTTTGCCGAGCGTCGCGCTCGTCTTAAGGCCGAGCGCGAGGCAGCTCAGAAAAAAGAGGCCGCTCACGAGAGCGCCGGGGGTGATACCGACAACAGTACCAAAGCGGATATTGAAGCTCCGGCAGGTACCGCTTCCGCTTCAAACAAAGATGTTGATGGCGGTGACACCGAATCCAAAACAGATTCGGTTCATGAGGAAGCCGGAGCTGCTCCAAAGGCTTCAGCTTCCGATACCAATGAAAAGAAAAAGACAAACTCTGCACGTGATTTGTATCATTTGGGAGACAGACGTTCTTCTCGCGCGCAAAAAGAGGATGCAAAAGAGGCTGAAGATGCAACCCCCGCCTCTTCCGAGAAGACCCTCCCCAATGAGTCTGTTACCTCTGAGTTAGGAGAGGAGGGTGAAGGCACGGAGTAAATCCTGCTTTCGATTATTATGCCAATTACTCCAGCTCGTATGCCTTTGATGGATCACCTTGGTGAGCTTCGTCGGCGCCTAACCATCGTAGTCGTCTCGGTTTTTGTTACGGCCATTGTGGTTTACTTTGCAACGCCTGCCTTAATTGAAGTGCTGACAAATCCCATTCGAGAGTTTCTTACGGGAGGTACTCTGACGGTACTTTCGGTTCTTGGAGGCTTTTCCATCCGTTTCAAGGTGGCATTTTTCTTTGCCTTTATTATCTGCACTCCGATTATTATCTGGGAAATTATGGCGTTTTTCCTTCCGGCACTTAATGAGAAGGAACGTCGTTGGGTGGTTCCCACGGTAGCAGCCATGGTGTTTTTGTTCTTCTTTGGAATGATTTTCTGTTATTTCATTATTTTGAACACCGCATTTGGCTGGCTCATTCAGCAGTCAACCGAGTTTGCGGCAACGCTCAATGAGGCAGAAGACTATCTCAGCATCATCATTATGTTTGAGGTTGGTTTTGGCATCGCCTTCCAGTTACCGTTGGTTATTTTTTACCTTGCTATTTTGCACTTGGTTCCCTATAAGATTTTGCGTGAGCAGTGGCGCTACGTGTATGTGGGGCTTCTCGTGCTTTCTGCCGTCGTTACACCTGACGCCTCTCCGGTTACCATGGCGCTCATGTTTGCGGCGCTTATCCTGCTCTATGAGGTTGCTCTTGGAGTTGCACGTTCAGTGATTGTTGCCAAAGACGGCAAAGCTGCTTTGAAGTGGACGCGAGAAGAGTATGCAAATCGTGACTAACAGGATGTCTTGCAGGTGATTTGTTGTTGAGCCTGTATGTATAAATGTCGGGAAAGGCACTTCCTTGATTCTAATTGTTACCGAGAAAAACGATGCAGCCCAGCAAATTGCCAGACTTCTGTCTGAGTCTGGTAAACCCGAGGCTGATAAGGTATACAACACGCCTGTCTATCGTTTTAGAAAAGGCGGAGAAGAGTATGTGACCATCGGTTTGCGCGGCCACATTCTGCAGCCCGATTTCCCAACACAGCTGCTCTTTGATGCGGATGAGGGCTGGTATGGTGCAACGGAAGACGGAGAGCATATTCCTGCCGATGTACCCGACGGCCTTGCGCGCCCTCCGTATAAGGAAAAACGCAAACCTTATCTCAAAGCAGGAATTGATCTTAAAGGTTGGAAAATACCCAGCCTGCCGTATCTCATCTGGGCTCCGGTGGAAAAAGAGCCTGCGGAAAAAGAAATTATTCGTTCTCTTAAAAATCTTGCCAAGAAGTCCGATGCCGTCATCATTGCCACGGACTTTGACCGCGAAGGAGAACTCATTGGCTCCGATGCACTCGCTCAGGTACTTTCGGTCAAAGCCGATCTCCCTGTTTCTCGTGCGCGGTATTCCGCATTTACCAAATATGAGATAGACACCGCGTTCAACAACCTCGTTGAGCTTGATTATGATTTGGCGGCTGCAGGCGAGTCACGTCAGTTTATTGACCTCATTTGGGGCGCCGTGCTTACCCGGTATTTGACCTGTGTGCGTTTTGGCGGCTTTGGCAATACGCGTTCTGCCGGTCGTGTACAGACACCAACGCTTGCATTGGTGGTAGAGCGTGAGCGAGAGTGCCTGGCGTTTACCCCCGAAGATTATTGGGTTATCTCAGGAGAAGCGACACCTCTTGAGGACAACTCCGATACAACCTTTAAAATTACGCACGCCACTTCTCGTTTCTGGAATAAAGAAGAAGCGGATGCGGCTTTTGATGCAGTGAAAGAGCAGCATCAAGCCACGGTGGCTCGTGTTGAATCAAAATCGCGCAAGCAACAGCCTCCTGCTCCCTTTAACACAACATCTCTGCAAGCAGCGGCAGCCTCTGAGGGTTTGTCGCCTGCGCGTACCATGAGGATCGCAGAGTCGCTATACATGGATGGCTTGATTTCGTATCCGCGCGTTGACAACACGGTCTATCCGTCTTCGCTGGATTTGAAGGGCTGTGTCCGTACGTTGTCGTCGGTTCCGCAGTATGCTGGGGTATGCAAGACGCTTCTTGCCGCCGGAAAGCTGAGCGCAACGCGGGGCAAACAAGAGTCTACCGACCATCCTCCTATCTATCCCACTGCCGCAGCCGATCAAAATAAGCTCCAACCGGCTGCTTGGAAACTCTATAACCTCATTGCACGCCGCTTTTTGGCAACTCTTATGGGGCCTGCCACCATTGCAGGTACCAAGATTACGCTGGACATTGCCGGACAATCGTTTGTTGCAAACGGCAATGTCCTTGCCGAGAAGGGCTTTCGCGCCATTTATCCCTTTGGGCTCAAGAAGGACGATCAGCTGCCGGAACTTAGCCAAGGTGAGGTTGTTGACGTTACCAAGCTCAATCTTGATGCGAAGCAGACGGAACCGCCGGCACGCTATAGCCAGGGTAAACTGATTCAAGAGATGGAGAAGCGCGGCCTTGGTACAAAAGCTACGAGAGCTTCCATTATTGATACGCTTTACCAGCGGAAATATCTCAAAAACGATCCCGTCGAGCCCAGCCAGCTCGGCATGGCAATCATTGATGCGCTTATGCAGTTTGTTCCGCGGATCACCACGTCAAACATGACGGCCGAACTTGAGGAAGACATGACAAAGGTGTCCGAAGGCAAAGATACCCGTGACGGTGTCGTTACCCATTCTAGAACTCTTTTGGCAGACATGATTGATACTCTCATCGAGCATAAAGAAGACTTATCCGAGGCTATTGCGGACGCCGTAACGGCGGATGCCAAAGTTGGCGTATGTCCCAAATGCGGCAAAGACTTGGTTGTGAAGACATCGGCCAAGACACGCGGCAGCTTTGTAGGCTGCATGGGTTGGCCCGATTGTGACGTGACCTATCCGTTGCCCCAGGGACGCATTGAGCCCCTTGAGGGCGAAGCGGGGGTGTGCCCTGAGTGCGGTGCTCCGCGTATCAAGGTACAACCGTTTCGTCAACGTGCATATGAGATGTGCGTCAATCCCGCTTGTCCTACAAATGCAGAGCCCGACCTTGTCGTGGGCGAGTGTCCCGTCTGTAAGGCAGCCGGAAAACACGGAGATCTCATAGCTCATAAATCCGAGCGCACCGGTAAGCGATTTATCCGCTGTACAAACTACGAAGAATGCGGAACAAGTTATCCTTTGCCCGCGCGTGGAAAACTTGAGCGTACAGACGAAGTCTGCCCTGATTGCGGTGCTCCTTTGGTGGTCGTTACGACGCAGAGAGGGCCTTGGAAGCTCTGTCCCAATTACGATTGTCCCGGTAAAGAGAAGAAAACGTCTGCTTCACGGGGACGTGGCGCCGGAACAAAGCGCACTTCTCGCAAAAAAACGGGGAGAAAAACGAGTAAAAAATGAAGTCAGGTGATTGCGTGAGCCTATACGTATATGCCGTAAGCTCTAAGAATTTCTTGAACGGACGTCCCTCTCCAACGTCCGTCCTTCTTCATTGATACCCCAAACGAAGCGGGTATGATAGAAGGACTGAAAAAATGTTGCATCACCATAGTTTCAGCACAATTGAGAGAAGTTTGCTCACATTTATAGGGTATGCAGAGGAGGGAATGATTTGCCGGATACAACGAAACGTCAGTGTTTAGATGAAACAACGGATACATCGGCGTGTGGTCTGTTTATCACGCTTGAAGGCATAGACGGTGTGGGCAAATCAACCCAGGCAGACCTTCTTGCAGAAGCACTTATGCAAACCGGTAAAGAACTGGTGCGTCTGCGTGAACCCGGAGGAACGGCCATTTCCGAAAAAATCAGAACCCTTCTTTTGGATGCGTCCAATACCGATATGGCCGATGAGTGCGAACTCTTGCTCTATGAGGCATCTCGTGCGCAGTTGGTGCGCCAAGTCATTGAACCTGCTCTTGCTCGCGGAGCCATTGTACTCTGTGATCGGTTTTATGATTCCACATTTGCGTATCAGGCAGGCGGTCGCGGCATTGACGAGAAGGTCGTACGCCGGGCAAATGATCTGGGGAGCTGTGGTGTTGTTCCCACACGGACGCTTATTTTTGATTTAGAGCCCGCTGAGGCATTTCAGCGCGCAACCACCAACGGTGCCGATCGTATGGAAGCAGAAGGGGCAGCCTTTCAAAGGCGTGTGCGCGAGGCATATATACGTCTTTCCGTGGCAGAACCTTCTCGCGTGCATGTTGTATCGGCATATGGCACCATTGCACAGGTTCATGCTCGCACGGTTGCTGACCTTTGTGATCTTGTACCGGAGATACAAGAAGTCAAAACGTTTGGTCTTGAGGTTGGAGCTCAAGATGCCTAAGGAGTTGCTACAACATACGCCTTTGACAAAGACCGGAAAAACTCAAATCCCGGCCTTTGAGGCATTACATGAGCAGCCACGAGTACGAGAGTTTTTCAGACGGGCTTTTGAGCAGAGGCGTTTGAGCCATGCGTATCTTTTTGTGGGAGCCCCGGGATCCGGAAAGATCGCCGCTGCCGAGGCCGTAGCAAAGAGCATTGTATGCCCGCATGGGGGAGATGGCACCTGTGAGGATTGTATCCGTGTCTCACACCATACACACCCCGATGTTCACTGGTACAAGCCGCAGAGTGCTTCGGGATATCTTATCGGTCAGGTCAGAGAGATTACCTCCGACGTGATGCTTGCTCCCATCAAAGCTCAAAATAAGGTATACGTTCTCGATCGGGCCGATCTTTTGCGGACCGAAGCGGCAAACGCACTGCTGAAAACCATCGAAGAGCCTCCGCGTGACGCCATATTTATTCTTTGCGCACGAAGCACCTCGACCGTGCTTCCCACGATTTGTTCTCGCTGCCAAGTGGTTCCGTTTCGTACGCTTTCGGAAAAAGATGCACTTTCGGCGGTTATGCGTAAGACGGCGGCAAGCCAAACGGAAGCACGTGTGGCACTTGCGGTTACCGGAACTCCTTCAAGGGCGCTGGATTTTCTCGCTTCACCATCAAGAAGAGAAGTACGCCGTCTGATGGTGGAGGCGGTAGGTGATACGCTGCGCTGCGATTCGTGGGATATTTTAGGAAACGCGCGAGAAATCGTGGCGGAAGTCAAAATACCTCTCGGCACGCTTCAACGTGCTCAAGAGGAGGCTCTTGAGACTCATAAGGATTTTTTGGAGAAAAAAGTTCTTAAAGAAGTTGAGAAGGCCAATAAGCGAGAGCTTACCGTACGGGAACGTTCAGGTATGATGGAAGCTCTCGCTGCTGCAGAGTCGCTCCTTCGAGACGTCCTTGTCCGCTGCGAGAATATATCAGAACCAATTGTGAACGAGGACGTTGCCGACGTGGTTGACCGCCTTGCTTCACGAACGTATACGCGCGGGGTGATCAGAGCGCTTGTTGCCATTCAGGAAGCCTCTTTCAACCTCGAGCACATGGTAACTCCCCAGCTCGTCGTAGAGACGATGCTGCTTGCTATCAAGGAGGCGCTTACATGCCCGCCGTTGTACCGGTAAAGTTTTCATATGCCGCTCGTGGCCTGTGGTTTGATTGGTCAGACTCAGGCGCGCAAGAGGGCGATCACGTTATTTGTCAGACGGAACGAGGACAAGAGATTGGACTCGTTATCGATGATGTTCGCGATGTCACGGACGACGAACTTACAGATACCATTGGGGACGCCGAGCTTAAACCGGTGCTCCGTGTGGCCTCGCTTGAGGATCTTGAACGCGCGGAACAACTTGCTCAGATGGGAGATGACGCTTTCCCCATATTTTGTCGCTTTGCCGCTGAAGAAAATCTTGATATGAAGCCGGTGGGAGTGGAATATCTCTTTGATGGCGAGAAGGTCGTGTGTTACTTCTCGGCCGATGAGCGAGTTGACTTCCGCCAGCTGGTACGAGACTTGTCTCATGAGCTGCATCAGCGCATTGATATGAGACAGATTGGTGTACGTGAGGTGGCGGCCGTTATCGGTGGATATGGTCATTGCGGACAAGAGCTTTGCTGTCGCCGATTTGGTCTTTCGTTTGAGCCTATTTCTATCCGTATGGCAAAAGAGCAAGACCTGCCTCTTAATTCCACGAAAATCTCAGGAGCGTGCGGACGCCTCATGTGTTGTTTGCGCTATGAATTTGAAGCATATAAGGACTTTAAGAATCGTGCTCCCAAGCGTAACGCCGTCATTGAAACTCCCCTTGGAACCGGGAAAATTGTTGAATACAACACGCCGAAAGAGGAAGTTGTAATCCGTCTGGAAAATGGCAAAACGGTACGCATTCCCTTGGGGGATATGACGGCCTCCGATGCCGCGAAGAAAAAAGCGGAAGAGTTTGGTTGTGCGTGTCGTCCTGATACCGTAACGCGACAAGTGCTTGAGAAACTCGAATCTCCCGATGTGCAGATGGCTTTGGCCGAACTTGATCGCGAGCATGGCGTTCTTGAGGAAGAAGAGCCTGAGATAAATCCCGATCTGTTTGTTAAGGTACCGCGTACTCATCGGGTACGTCCTTCTCGCATGGCGCCAACGTATGAAAATGAAACAAAAGATGCCAAAGACGTAAGTCCTGTTGAAATACCCGTTGATGTGCCACGTCGCCGTCGCCATCACCGTCAGGAAGCGGAGTTGCCTGAGACGACCAAGACATCAACCCAGAATACTCCCCAGCGCACAAAACGTACACGCCATCCGGGAGACCGTGCGGGCATGCGTGAAGCAGAGCCGCAGACTTCACAGAAGACACCGCACGACAAGCAAATACGTCGTCCGCGGCGCTCTCATGCAACGTCGCAGGCTCAAGCGCCGGCCACAGAACAGCAAAATGCTTCTTCTCGCCGCCGGCATCATGGGAAAAATCAAACAAGTAAAAAGACACGTGGTGAAAACAGTAACAATGTATAGCTTAAAAACTGAAAGTTCGTTTGATGCATCGCATTTTCTGACTGACTATTATGGAAAGTGCGAGAATCTGCATGGCCATCGGTGGCGCGTGGTGGCATATATCTCGCAGTCTCATCTTGGGAGCGAGGGAACCACGAAAGACATGGTCATGGATTTTGGCGTTTTCAAAAAGAAACTCCGTGAGCTTACCGATGAGCTTGATCATACGTTTTTAGTCGAAGAGGGGTCTTTGATGGAAAAGACCATCGAGTGCCTTCATGAAGAGGGCTTTACCCTTTCGATTCTTCCGTTTCGTACGACGGCGGAAAATCTTGCCAAATACTTTTTTGACCGACTTGCCGCACAAGGTGTGCCTGTCTCGCAAATTGAAGTTTATGAGACGCCTCTTAACTGTGCCATCTATACGCGCGAGTAGCCGGGTATACTGAGACTAGATTATAAAAGCGCTACGTGTATACGTAACGTGTATGCGTATTCTGAAAGGGGCGGCAATGGCGGCCACCAAGGTCTTACGGGGAGTTAACCTGACGGGTTGGTTGACGTTGGAACCTTGGGTAACTCCTGAACCGTTTGCACGAACTGCCACGGTTGATGAGGTGTCGTTGGCGGCCAAACTTGGAAAGGATGAATACGCAGAGCTTGTGCGTGCTCATCGCACCTCTTTCATTCACTCCGAAGATTTTTCTCGGATTGCGGCGCGAGGCTTTAATGCGCTGCGCTTGCCGATACCGTGGTATGTCTTTGAACCTCAAAACACACCATATCAACCGTGCATTGATATGGTGGACAGAGCGCTTGAGTGGGCCGAGGAAATCGGGCTCCACGTCATCTTCGTACTTGCCGTCAATCCGGGGCTTCCTGACGGACAAGACAGTACTCCCGGAGGTTCTCCCCGTACTCGCATTTCTTGCGAGAAGAGCCTTGAAATTATCAAAAAGCTTGCGCAACGTTATGCACACCGTTTGGGATTTTTTGGCATTGAAGTTGCCGATGAGGTGCAACCGCGTATCCGTCAGGGACTGCGCATTATTGACGGGGTACCGGCTCACTCTTTGCGCAACTATTATCGCCGCGCATACAACATTGTCCGTACGGTTGCGGGAGAAGATCCGGTGGTTATTCTTCCCGACGGGGGATGGCCTTCAGGCTGGCGGCGTTTTATGAGTCAACAATCCTATACAAATGTATGGCTTGATTGTCACTTGGACAGGACACCTTCTTCCGTTGACTGTTCGGGCCCTTTAGGTATTCAGAGAGTGATAGACGCAAAGCGTTCTTATCTTCTTCAGGTTTCATCGGGAGATTTGCCGGTGATGGTGGGAAAGTGGTCGGCTTCGCTTCCCACACCGGACGGCTCCATGACCGCTGAGGGTCGCATTGCCCTTGAGCGTATTTATGCTTCCGGACAGCTTGCCGCATATCGTGGGTGTCCTGCCTGGTTTTTCCAGACCTGGAAGACGAGCGCGTTTTTGGCAGGGTGGGATGCACGTGTTGCTCTTGCTTCGTTTGAGAGAGGAATGCTCAACTGATGGAAGCGGAAAACCAACCGCGTGTTTCACCTACAAAATCGGGTCTGCTTTCGGTGGTAGGAACACCCATAGGAAACCTTTCGGACGCATCACCACGCGTCCTCGATACGCTTGCCACTGCGGATGTCATTTTTTGTGAGGATACACGCGTTACTTCAAAGCTCCTCTCAGCGTTTGGCTTACATGCCTCTCTGCAGAGGTGCGACGAGAACGTTATTGAGGCTCAGATTGCTCCTGCACTTAAACGACTTGCGCAAGGTCAACATCTTGCATTTGTATCGGATGCAGGGATGCCGGGAGTTTCTGATCCGGGACAGCGCTTGGTGGATGCCGTGCTTGATGCGGGATTTGCAACGGAGGTTGTTCCGGGACCGTCTGCGGTAACTTGCGCTCTTGTGGCATCAGGGCTCGCGAGCGATCATTTCTTTTTTGAAGGTTTTTTGCCGCGCAAACATGGCGCGCAGAAAGATCGCCTGGTGCAACTGGCAACCATTCCGGCGACGCTGGTGATATATGAATCTCCCCGAAGGGTTGCTGCAACACTTGCAACCATCTCCGAGGTGATGTCGCGCCGTCGCCTTGCGCTTGTGCGGGAGCTTACGAAAGTCCATGAAGAAGTGGTACGTGGATTGGCACCGGAGTTGGCGGCAACCATTGCGGCGCGGGAACACCTTAAGGGAGAATGTGTCATCGTGGTCTCCGCTCCCAAAGAGCATGAGTCAGAAGAAGGCTCTAAGGCCTCCAAGACATCCATGAGTCCGTCGGCAGAGCAAACGCTTGCAGACGCCATCCAGGCGGGGCTTGAAGTGGGAGAACGTAAGTCTGTGCTCGCAAAGAGGCTCTCCAAATCCTTCTCGCTTGATCGTGATGTTGTGTATGAAGCCATTTTGAAAGCCGTGCATACGCCGTGAGCGGAGGGCCTCCGAGAAGCAGAGCCAGTAAAGTATGGCTTTTGAACAACGGGAGTGCCATCCTGCGGTACAATTTCAAAGTTACTGAAGTTTGTTGAGGGAGCCGGTATGCCCGAGGGTAAACAGCCATATTTCATTACAACGCCCATCTATTATGTCAACGCAAAGCCACATCTCGGTACGGCGTATTGCTCGCTTCTGTGCGACGTACAAGCACGTTTTCGTCGAGCCGCCGGCTATGATGTCCTCTTTTTGACGGGCATGGATGAGCATGGTGAGAAGGTCGCCCAGGCTGCGGCTGAGCACGGAATGGAGCCGCAGGCGTGGTGTGACTCTCAGGCCCCGTATTTCAAGGATTTGTGGGATGAACTTGAGGTCTCCTACGATGATTTCATTCGGACAACCGAGCCCCGCCAGTATCGCGCCGTGCAGTATCTTTGGGAGCGTATGCGCGATTCGGGCTATATCTATAAGGGTTCGTATGACGGGTGGTATTGCGTTCATGAAGAGACGTACTTCACCGAGACGCAGGTAGAGAAGGCCGATGAAGAGCAAGGGACAAAAGGACAGCATCTATGCCCCGATTGCCATCGTCCGCTTGAGCGTGTAACGGAAGAGTCGTGGTTCTTTAAACTTTCCGAGTTTCAGGATCGCCTCCTTAAGCTGTACGAAGAACATCCCGAGTTCGTAGAGCCTGATTTTCGTCTCAATGAGGTCCGTTCCTTTGTGGAGTCGGGACTTCAGGACGTATCCGTTTCTCGTACAAGCTTTGACTGGGGAATTCCCGTTCCCTTTGATGAGGGTCATGTTACCTACGTGTGGTTTGATGCGCTGCTCAACTACTATACCGCGGTTGGGTATGGCGATGATTCTCCGGAGGCAGCCGCCTTGCGCGCGCGTTTCTGGCCTGCTCAGATGCACGTTGTAGGCAAAGACATCATTCGTTTTCACTGTGTTATCTGGCCGGCTATGCTTATGGCTCTTGGCGAGAGCGTGCCTGAGCGCGTATTTGCCCATGGTTTTCTCAACGTACGGAACTCTGAGACCGGTGCGATAGAAAAGATGTCAAAGTCGCGCGGCAATGCCATTGCACCCGAGGATGTCGTAAAGCTTTTGGGCGTTGAGGGGTATCGCTATTATTTCATGACCGACGTGGTACCCGGTGAAGATTCCGGCATTTCCTTTGAGCGTATGGAGCAGGTATACAATGCGGACCTTGCAAACAGCTGGGGCAATTTGGTTTCTCGCTCGCTTAATATGAGCGACAAGTACTTTGCAGGGTGCACGCCTTGCGTTGACGATGCGCTCATCTCTGATAAAAATCCCTTAAAAGCAATGGCTGACGGTATCTATGGGCGCTACGCTACCTGCATGGATCATATGAACTATGTGGGAGCAAAAGATGTGGTCATGGAGCTTGTTCATGCCGCCAACCACTACATTGAAGAGTCCGCACCCTGGAATGTGGCAAAAGATCCTGCGCGCGTGAGCGAGCTTGCGGAAATCATTTACTCGCTGCTGGAGGCCATTCGTATCAGTGCCCATCTTTTGATGCCCTTTATGCCTACGACATCGGCTGAGGTACTCCGCCGTATGAGTTTGGGCGAGGATGAGATAGCATCATGTGCGCTTGAAAAAGATTGTACGTGGGGCAAGCTTTCCGGCGGACTTGCCGTTACCAAGGGAGAAGCACTGTTCCCCCGTCTTGCTTCCACAAAATAAAGGTGAGCGAAAAGTGACGTTTGCCGCGCAAGATGCAGCCTCATGGTTGGCCAATCCTCGTGCAACTCGTGAGACACTGGAAGCCTTTGGGCTTGCCACAAAGCATCGGCTGGGTCAGAACTTTTTGGTGGAAGACAACATCATTCGCAAAATCATCCGGCTTGCCGAACTGACCTCAGATGATGTGGTTTTGGAAGTAGGGCCCGGGCTCGGAACGCTTACGGTAGCAATGCTCGATTACGTCCACGCGGTCTGTTCGATTGAGGCTGACCGCGAGCTTGAGGGTGTGCTTGCAACAACGTGTAAAGAGCCGCATCAAGACTCTTTTGTTTTGTGCATGGGAGATGCCCTGAAAGCAACGCCTCAGCTGGTGGGGGATGCGTATGCTTCGCTTGGGGTGTTTGCAGACACGCAGGGCAAAGAAGCGAGTGGGACTTTGATTGGTCCCAATAAGTTTGTTTCCAATTTGCCCTATCAGGTGGCAGCCACTCTGATCCTTCTGTTTTTTCAGGAATTTACAACGCTTGAACAGGCTGTCGTTATGGTGCAAGCCGAGGTTGCCGATCGTATTGCGGCAAAGCCCGGTACCAAAGCGTATGGTGCATATACTGCCAAACTTGCTCTCTATGCACAGGTCTCCGGCCGCTTTGAGGTAGCGCCAGGTAATTTCATGCCACCTCCGCGCGTCAATTCCGCCGTCGTGCGTCTTGAAAGAGCTCCCATGACAGATCCTTTGGGCACCAGTGTATTGACATCCGAGCAGCTTGCCTGGGTTGCATGCGTCATTGACGCCGCATTTGCGCAGCGCAGAAAAACCATCCGTAACTCTATGGGAGCTTCGGGATTTAAAAAAGATACACTAGAGAGAGCGTTTCTCGCCGCACATATAGAGCCTACCGTTCGCGCGGAAGCGTTGGGAGTGAAGGATTTTGTGCGCCTTGCCATGGCGCTGGCAGAAGGAGGGGCGTATGGGGAAGAAACTACATTTGTCCATGGCCGACGTTGATTCTTTGACGTTTGAAGACAGCTGTCTTTTTCACGATATTCGCGGTCGTGCCCATGAAGTGCTCACTCCTCTTGCTCCTCTTGCTGATACCCACGGACACCTGGGATCTCTGGAAGAACATGATGCGGCTCTGTCGCTTGCGCGTGCGGCTCTTGCGGGTGTGCGACTTTTGGTGTGTCCCATAGATCCGGCGTTTGCGCATGAGTTTCCGGATACGTGGAAAGATCCTCAGGCGCTGGAGGCGTGGTTTGTAAAAACCACTGCAAAGGCTCGCGAATATCTCTCACGCTTTGCAGAGTGCGGTCTCGTGCCGCCAACGTTTGCAGGTGCATACGAGAATGTTCCGGAGCTTCTTGAAAATGTTTTCGTCATTGCGGGCGCGCATCCGTATTCGGCGGCCGATTTTGACGATGACGCTCGCGCGCGCATGGAGCAGTTGCTTGCATGTGAGCGTACGCTTGGTGTAGGTGAGATTGGCCTTGATTTCGGGCCGTACTGTGAGGTTTGTGAGGAAGCTCAGGTACGTGCTTTTCGGGCGCAACTCCGTATGGCGCATGAGCATCGTTTGCCCGTGGAGCTGCATCTTCGTGACGGAGAAGGCAATACCCACGCACATGATGTGGCGCAAACCATTCTTGAGCAGGAAGGTGTCCCTGAGGCCGGCTGCGATCTGCATTGCTTTACTGACGACGTGGAAGTTATGGCACCCTTTGTGGAACTTGGCTGTTATGTCGCATTTGGCGGAGCGGCAACGTTTAAGCGCTCGGAAGATATCCGGAGTGCCGCACTGGCATGTCCAAGTGCGCAGATACTTTCGGAGACGGATGCGCCCTATATGGCTCCCGAGCCCTTGCGCGGCAGTGAGTGTGAACCTGCGATGGTGGCGTTTTCCGCAGAACTTCTCGCCCGCATACGTGCCGAAGCCGGTATGGCTTCAAAACAAGAAACCTATGATGCGCTTTGGGCCAATGCGCGGCGCCTGTGTGGTTTGGATTGATGATGCAAAAGCTACTGGTAGTTGAAGACGACCAAAAAATCAGAGATGAGCTTGTGACGCTGTTGCAGCGCAATGGATATGACGCATGTGCGCTTACGTCGTTTGTCGATGTTCCCGGGCAAATTTTACAGTCCGGTGCCGATTTGGTTCTTTTGGATCTCAATTTGCCGGGAGTGGACGGACAGCACGTATGTCGAGAAGTGCGACAAAAGAGCAACGTTGCCATTATTGCAGTAACCAGCAGAAACTCTGATCTTGATGAACTTATGATGCTTTCTTTGGGTGCCGACGACTTTGTGGCAAAACCGTATAATACGCAGATTTTGCTGCTCCATATTGCAACGGTACTTCGTCGCGTCGGCGTAGTGGCAGAACCGTCAGCCGAGATCACGCACGGCGGCGTTACCCTTGACACCGCAGCCTGTCGGGTTCATGCGGCAGGAGGAAGCGCGGAGTTAACCAAAAACGAGTTGCGGATACTGGCAATTTTGATGCGCAACGCCGGCACCGTTGTGTCCCGTCAGCGCATTCAGGAAGAGCTTTGGCAGTCGGATGAGTTTGTCGATGACAATACGCTTACGGTTAATGTAAGTCATCTGAGGCAGACGCTTGCCGGTATTGGTGTGGAAGAGTATGTGAGCACGCGGCGCGGTCTTGGATATATCGTCATATAGGCATACGGCTCTGCGGGTTGTGTGGTGCGCAAACATGAATTTTTTTATCTATCTCAAAAACAGAACGATTGCCATACTGGCAATCCTTGCGATGTCGATAGTGCTTTTTGCCACGTTGTATATAGCGGGCGTTACTCCGTTTATCATTTGGTATAGCATCTGTTTAATCGTAATCGTGGCTTTTGTCGGTCTTATCGCCGATTATCTTCATCGGTTTGGCTTTTATAAAAGACTTTCGCAAGATCTTAAGGCTATGGACGTCCACGCTTTTTTGACGCCTTCAATGTCGGCTGCACCTACCACCTATGAAGAGCAGCTTTTTTATGAGGCGCTGAAAGCCATGTCTAAATCAATGGCAGACCGGCTTGCAAAGAATCGTGCGGCATCGCGAGAATATCGTGAATATATTGAGATGTGGGTGCACGAGATAAAAACTCCCATTTCCGCAGCCCACCTAATTGCACAGAACAATCCCGGACAAGCAACCGATGCCATGGACCTTCAGCTTTCTAAGGTGGAGTCCCTTGTTGAACAGGCTCTTTTTTATGCACGGGGAGCCGCTCTTGATAGAGATTTTTCCATTCGTTCGGTGCGCCTGGAAAGTGTCGTGAGAGCCGCACTTCGTGCCAACGCACGAGCTCTGATTGATGCGGGCGTTGCGCCGCATCTCGAACATCTTGCATATTGTGTCAAAGCAGACCCTAAGTGGCTCGAGTTTATTTTGAGCCAGCTGCTCATCAATGCGGCAAAATATCGGCGAGAAGATCTTGCTCCCGGAGAGGCAGAAGTTAGAATATCAGCCGATCAAAGAGAGGTTTCTGCAGGAACGTATGTGACAAGTCTTACCGTTTTTGACAACGGTATCGGCATTCCCGCACAAGATATTCCTCGGGTCTTTGATAAGGCATTCACGGGGGAAAATGGCCGCAAATATGCCAAATCAACCGGCATTGGATTGTATCTGGTTCATCAGCTGTGTACCAAGATGGGACTTTCCGTGTCCGTATCGTCTGAGGTGGGTGTGGGAACTGCGGTTACCATTACGTTTAGCGAGAGCATGGCAGATCTTCTCGCACGCTAAATGGCTCTTTCCCAAAGCTCATCCGTCTGGTGATCGGATCCTATGACAAAGGTATGATGGCCAAACTTTTTGAAACCAAACTTGGCATAGAGAGCTTTTGCGGGCTCGTTGTGTCCCCAAACGCCGAGCCACGCGCGTGTTTTACCCAACTTTTTGGCTTGCGTAAGGGCAAACGACATGAGGAGGGATCCAAGACCACGACCCTGATAGGAAGGCAGCAGGTAAATACGCTGCACCTCAAGGGAGTCTGCACGCTGTGCTTCGGTTTGTGCGTATCCGACGCTTAGCTTAAGGTATCCCACAACCTCACGGTTGACTTCAATAAAATAAAAGGCAGCTTCGGGGTCCGCAAGTTCTTGTGCGAGCGTATCTGCGCCGTACGCATCTTCAACATAATCGGCAAGATCGTCGGCGGTCTTGAAAGCCAAGAAGGTATCGACAAAGGCATTGATGCTGATACGCTGTAAAAGTGGCAGTTCATCTGCGTGTATGGGGCGTATGGTTACGCAAGATTCATCAATTCTTTCAGGCACACCGTCAATGCCGGAGGTTTTGCGTACCTTGTTGAGGTCAAGCGACATCAGATGGTGCTTAACGCCAAAGTGTTCAATTGGACCGTCTGTTTGAACCGTCTGTTCAAAGCCCTCACGGCGGTATACGGCTTCCGCACTAACCTGAGCTTCTACAAGAAGCGTCGAGGATCCGGTATTTTCTGCCAGATAGGCAATGGTATCGCGTAAGAGTTTGCCACCAATACCGCATCCCTTACGGCGCGAGCACACACGACCGATCGTCGGTTGAGGATATACGACACCTGGATCAAGTATACGTAGATAAGCAGCAACGGTCTTCTCGCCCTGCGTATCTTCACCTTGTGGAGTATCCAGATAAAAAACGTGCGTGGCACGATAATCGAGACCGTCTAAATCGTTGTAGACAATTTTTTGCTGAACAATGAAGGTTTCCGCTCTGAGAGAAAGAATCTCGTAGAGTTCTTCCGCACTCAACTCACCGAATCGTTTGATTACAAGCTCCATAGCAGCTCCCGTATGGTCGCCATTTTGTTTATCCTATTATGGCGCAAGCAATGTGATAAAACCGTAAGGTTTTTGTAAGGTGTATCGATGGCTTTGTGGATGCGCCCGTGTGATGATAAAGACATTCGTACGCGAGAAGAACGTCTTGTTCAAAGGAGACATCTCATGCCCAATAGCCCCATTGCCCCAGCCGGTGCTCATATGCAGCAGACAGCTCAGCCAACTCACAACTCCGCTTTACCGAAGTTTGTACTGGTTTGTCAGAATCTTGAGAAATATTACGGAGCGAGAAACAACATCACCAAGGCACTCGACGGCATCAACCTATCCGTTCAGCGCGGTGAGTTCATTGCCATTATGGGACCTTCGGGATCCGGTAAGACAACGCTTTTAAATTGCATCTCTACCATCGACCAGCCGACGGCAGGACACATCTTCGTTGACGATCAAGAGATTACCAGCCTGCGTGGGCGTGACCTTGCAACGTTTCGCCGCGATCGTTTGGGCTTCATCTTTCAGGACGCCAACCTGTTGGATACGCTGACGGCTCGGGAAAACATTGCACTCTCGCTGACCATCGGCCACGTGAGCGCCAAAGAGACGCTTCAGCGCGTGGAAGAAGTGGCGCATCGCCTGGAGATATCCGAGGTTCTCGACAAGTTCCCGCACGAGATGTCCGGTGGCCAGCGTCAACGCGTTGCTGCGGCTCGCGCAATCGTCACCAACCCCTCGCTCGTGCTGGCGGACGAACCCACGGGTTCCCTTGATTCCAAGAATGCCCGCGCTCTGCTTGAGAGCTTTGAGGGTATGAACCGCACGGGAGCTACCATTGCCATGGTTACCCACGACTCATTTGCAGCTTCCTATGCGCACCGTGTGGTCTTTATCAAAGACGGTCGTATCTTTAACGAGATCGTTCGTGGCGAGAAGAGCCGTAAGCAGTTCTTTGATGAGATTATGGACGTCGTTTCCTTCTTGGGAGGGGAGGGCGCTGATGTACGCTAAAATTGCTCTTGGAAATGTACATAAGTCCATCCGTGACTTTAGCGTTTATTTCTTGACGCTTGCGATAGGTGTGGCGCTCTTTTATGCGTTCAATTCCATCACACAACAGACGGTTGTCTTAAATCTCAGTGATGACAGCCGCGCCATCGTGCAACTACTGGCCGGGGTTATCACGGGCGTTTCGGTATTTCTTGCCATTGTTTTAGGCTTTTTGGTTGTCTATGCAAATCGTTTTTTGATCCGCCGCCGCAAACATGAGTTTGGCATGTATCTCACCTTAGGCATGACACGACAAGATGTTTCAAAAATTATTGTGTTAGAGACGTTGATTGTTGGTGTGTTAGCGCTTGCGGTTGGACTTGTTGCGGGTGTTTTTGGCTCACAGCTGATGACCTATGCCACGGCACGTCTTTTTGACGCGCAGATTAAAGAATTTACCTTTGTCTTTTCCGCACATTCATGTATTTCAACCATTGTGTACTTCACCATTATGTTTGCGGTGTCACTTCTTTTTAATGTCGTGACGATTTCACGCTACAAGCTTATTGATCTTATCGATGCCGATAAAGTGAGTGAAAACATAAAAGTCAGAAATCTTGCTGTTTCCGTCGTTCTGTTTATTGCCTCACTTGTTATCATCGGCATTTCATATCGTATGTTGCTGCATAACGGCATGAGAAAGATGGACGGAGAATTTGCGGGCGCAACGGCTTTGGTGTCTGTAGGAACGCTGCTCTTTTTCTTTTCGATGTCGGGGTTTTTGCTTCGCTTTGTGCAATCAAGGAAGAGTTTTTATTTTCGCGGTTTGAATGCTTTTACTCTGCGCCAGTTCAACAGCAGGGTAAATACGGCGTGGCTTTCCATCTCGATGGTGTGCGCCATGCTCTTTATTGCCATTTGTGGCTTTTGCTCGGGTTTCTCGCTTGTTGAAGCGATAAATGCACAGTTCAAAGCCATTACCTCGGTTGATGCAACGCTTTCCATGACCGTCAACCACAGCATGGATCCCAAAAGCATATCCGTGACGGACTTAAATGAGCTTGCCCGCTCCCGCTATTCCAAATGGGATTCTTTGGTGGATACTTCTACTCAGGTTGACTTTTATATGGTCAAAGATTCTCGTGGTGCGGTTGAGTTGAACTTTGGGGTATTTGCAAAACATGCCGGTGTCAACCCAAGCTCTATTTATCCCGGGTATGTAGACGATGATATGGTGGGATCTCTGCCCGTTCCCATTATTACGGCTTCGCAATATAACCGTATACGGCAAATAAACGGGCTGTCTCCGGTTGACTTTGGCCAAGACGGATATCTCGTCTGGACCACTTCAAATGCCAAAGTGATAGATTTCTGGAAGAAGTATTCACAGGACAACAAGACACTTGATCTCTATGGTACGACGTATCATTCGGTTGCCGGCGGCTATGATGATCAGCTCCGGATGCCCGGCAGTGTAAGTGAGCATTCTGCAACAGGAACATTGGTCGTCTCTGATAATGCTCTGCCCAAAGAAGCTTCTCCGGAGAGCTCGGTTCTTTTCGTCAACTACGCTCAAACAAAAGATGCGGGCGAGAAGACCCTTCAAGATGCCAAAAAGACCGCTTTTGGTAACGGCATTCTTCTCGGTGATGAAGATAAAGACGAGTGGGCAGTGCTGAATCTCTCCTCAACCAAAGAGACTGCGGAAAGAACCAGTCTTATGACGGCAGCCGTTACCTATCTTGCGCTGTATATTGGCTTTATCCTGCTTATTGCCTGCGCTTCAATCTTTGCTCTGCAGCAGCTCTCTGAAGCATCGGATAACGTACGCGCGTATCGGGTTTTGGCAGAGCTTGGTGCTGAGAGAAGCACGGCAAACCGAGCGCTGTTCATTCAGATCGGTGTTTATTTCCTCTTGCCTTTGATCGTTGCGAGTGCTCATGCGTTTGTGGCGCTTTCAATTGTGGCGGATGTGGTTTCTATTGTAGGGGGCATCAATATCGCCTCTTCGTTAGTCGGAACGATTGCATTGGTGCTTGCGGTATATGGCGGCTATTTCCTGCTGACCTATTTCACGGCGCGCAGCATTATCTTTCGGGGTAATCGCAGGATCAGCTAAAGAGGCGTAGGCGAAAGCATTTACGCTCCTGGTTTCTTACACCGGTGGGTAAAACGGACGGATATTCAACTTTTGAATATCCGTCCTTTCCGTTTGGCATCCCACTTAGGTAGAATGGTTACCGGTAGAATGATACCGCGCACATGAAGCGCTTCCCGCCAAACGTATTGAGCTACAGGAGGAATCATGGGTCTTTGGTCCAAGGTCAAAAATGTGTTCGTGTCTGCCAACGATGACGAGACACCGCAAAAGGCCACGTTTACGACACGGGAGAACACCGTATATGCCCCCTGCTCAGGTGTGTTGGTGAGCATACAAGAGGTTCATGATGAGATAATCTCAAGCGGTCTTTTTGGCGAAGGTTACGGCATTTTGCCCGTTGGCCTTGACTGTATCTACGCTCCGTGCGACGCTCGCGTGAGTGCTACCAATGTAACCAACCACTCAATTGGTCTGACCACCGAGAGCGGTATTGAGATTTTGATTCATATTGGCGTGGATACCGTCAAGATGAACGGTAAGGGCTTCAAGCGTTTTGTACATGCAAATGACAACGTTAAAGCCGGAACTCCGCTTATCGCATTTGATTCGTTGGGCATTGAGTCTGCCGGATATGAAAACGTGATTGTCATTACCGTTACCAATGCGGACGAGTTTAGTCATATCGATTTGGTCGGAGAGTCTGGCACACTGGTAGGCGGTCGTCCTTTGGTCAAGCTTGGCGATCCCATTCTGCACGTTTCACGCTAGAGTTCGGCTTTTTTGCCCCGTTAGGAGTTTTTATACATGCTTCGCGTTTCCAAAGCCATTCTGCACGTCTTTGATTTTGAGACGGGCACAAAGCACTTTTCTGACACCGCTTTGGATCTGGAGGATAGGCAGACGCGCTCGTATGTACAGCGCCGTCTTCGCAAGATTACGTCCAATCCGGAATCTCGCCACGGTGAGTTTGCCGAGAAGAGCAACTTTGCGGGCGGGCTTCAAGAATATGCACACGGCGATTTTGGATTCGTGGAGTTTTCCGCACAGATCGCCCAGTGGTTCTGGGAAAATCTTCGCAAGGTTGATGAAACCGAGCAGTGCGATCTTTTGGTGGCGGACTATCTCAACACCGATGCCGCAACATCTTTAGCGGATACTGCAGATGAGGCGAGTGACGATGATGACGCTTTTGACGGGGATACTCGTCGGCTCTTTGCGATTGTGCTTCTCCCAAGAAAACAGGCATTTGTCCACGACGTGTCCGCAACGTCCAATGAGATTTTGCGACAGGATGCCACACTTCCAAGTCCCACACAAAAAGTCGATACCTATGCGGTCATTGATTTGGGTACGGGTTCAATTGATTTTCACGACCATGAGCGCCTTATGGCCGGTCAGGCTCGACATATCATATCCGAACTCTTTTTGCAGTGCTCTTCCGAGGCGTCAAGCCAAGAAGTGATTAGCGAGGTTACCGGCATTGTTCAGGAATTAGCCGAAGAGTATAACCTTGAGCCGGCAGTGGAAGTGTCTCGTGCAAAAGCGGCCGTTGCCGCCGCCGTTGAAGTACACGAAACGGTTGATCCCGTCAACGTTGGGCGCCAGGTTTTTGAGGACAGGCCGGAGATTTGTGAGCGCTTTGAGGCGCGAGCCGCCGAGAAGCACTTGCCGGAGGAAGTCTCGGTTAAACGAGGGCCTGCCGGACGCATGACACGTAGTCACAAGATTCGGACGGATACCGGCATCGAGATTACCTTTCCTTCGGAGATGACCAATCATCCGGGATTTTTGGAGTTTATACGAGAATCAGATGGCAGAATGACAATCTCCATCAAAAACGTGGCACATATTGAAAACCGATAAAAGTAATGGCTACCAGTGGTTCTTCTCGCCACAAAAGGAGTTTCGTCAAAAAATTCACAATCTTTTTGCTAAAAGTTTGGTTCAAAACTCAAAAGCGGGTAGAATAACTCGATAGGTCCCACGTTCCCTATCCGCACAAGGAGACCAAATGACTTTTGACCAAGACGCTCGTACGAGCCAAGATGGTATACAGAACAAGGCGATTTCTCGCCGTGAGGTACTTAAACTGTTTGTTGGAGCAGGAGCTGCCGCTGCTGTAACGGCATCCTTAAGTTTGCGTCCATTTACTGCGCTGGCAACTACGCAGAGCGAAATCGACGCCGCTCAGAGCAAGTACGATGAGGCTCAGGCAAAGCTGAAGGAGCTGTCGGAGCAGGTTTCATCGATGCAAAGCGCAATGAACGATACCAACAATAAGGTTGAAGACGTTCAGAAGCAGATTGATAGCACGCAAAACGATATCGAATCCAAGCAGCAAGAGATTAAGCAAAAGGAAGCCGAGATGGCCGAGAAGCGCAAGCAGCTCGGTGCTCGTATGTCAAGTAACTATAAGGCGGGTCCGCAGGGTGCACTCGAGCTTCTTCTGTCGTCTGCTTCTTTTGAGGAGCTTACGAGCAACATCTACTACCTTGATAAGATTTCCGAGTCCGACAAGAAGATGATTGCCGACGTTAAGGCTCTGCGTGATTCGCTTGATCAAGAGCGTCAGGCACTTGAGAGCAAGAAGGCCGACCTTGAGAACCAGAAGGCGAGTCTTCAGACATTGCAGGCAGATCAGCGTGCCCAGCTTGATAAGATTACCGCCAAGCAAAACGAGGCTGTTTCGTATGTAAATAGCCTTGACGATCAGGTAAAGCAGCTTATCGCTCAGCATGATGCAGAACTTCTTGAAGCTCAACAGGCAGCTGCTCTTGCGGCGGCACAGCAGAGTTCCAATGAGAATTCCTCTTCCGGCGGAGGCTCTTCCAGTGGGGGCTCTTCGTATGGCGGCAGCTCTTCCGGTGGGGGTTCTTCGTATGGTGGAGGTTCCTATTCCGGCGGAGGCTCTTCCAGTGGAGGTTCCGGGTCGGCGGCTGCAGTAGTCAGTGCGGCTAACTATACGGGCTCTACTGGTGCGGGTATGTGTGCGGCATGGGTTTCCACTGTCTTCTCGAATGCTGGTATCGGAAATTTCTATGGAAACGCATGCGATATGTACTATAAGTGGTGTCACTCATCCGATCAGAGCACCATTCAAACAGGCATGATTATCGCCGTTGCATCTCTGGGAGGCTCTGCCGCAGCGCTTATTTACGGACACGTCGGAATCTATATCGGCGGAGGTATGGTTCGCCACAATATTTCCGGTGTTGTCAAAACGCAAAGCCTGTCTTCCTGGATTTCCAACCTTGGTGGCCGGTCTACGCCTCGCTGGGGCTGGCTCGGAGGCGTTGCACTTTCGTAGGGTGTATTGCTTCCATCGCGCAGGATGTGTCGTGCGTTCGCGTTATATAAGATTTGCACGGGATGTCATATATCCATATGAATCCAACAATGGTATTCAGATAACCCGCACCAGCCGAATCGGTGCGGGTTATTTTTGATGTTTAACCTCAGATTCGCCTGTGAGCAGGAAATTCAACGGCAGGTTGAGCAAAATCAACGGATCCTCAAGCTTGATTCAACGTATACGTAATGTACTTTTAGAAATACGCGAGCATACTGATATTCAACAGAGCGTTCGGTGCCTAGGTTATCCAATACGGTGCCATTGCTTGTGTTCTTGCGTTACTTATAAAAAGACATTGAGTCTCGTAGCGCAATAGGTACTTGAGGGTTAGCGTGTATCTGTTCAAGGGGATGAACATGATGGAAGAAAAGAAAGAAGCCATTAAAAAAGAACTCCTAAAGAGCTTTCTCAAAGGTAATAAGGGGTTATTTGTACTCAATATTGCGCTTAACAACTTCTCTTACCTCTCTTACGTGCTGTTTTCCGTCGTGATTGCTTTAATCATAGACTTTGCCGTTGCCGGTAATGCGACGGGTGTTTTGTGGGGAGGCATCGCGTGGGCAGCAATGAGCACTCTTGAGGCAATTCTCGGCATCATACGTAGCCGCATTCATCCCGTGTTCCTGAGGCGCGCGCTTTCGCAATATCGCGCAGTAGCCTTTTCAAATCTGCTTACGAAAGGGATTGGCTCTTTTGCTCAGGAAGGCGTGAGTCAGTATATCTCGGCATTGACTAACGATACGAATACGATAGAGACCACCTATCTCGATAAAGTATTTTTGACCATAGCCGAGGTATTAAGTTGTGTGGTTGCGGTGGGCATTCTGTTCTACCAAAATGCCCTTTTGGCGATTATGGCAATCGTAGCAGCTTTTATTCCACTCATAGTGACCCTTAAAACCGGCGATACGCTCGCTCAAAAACAGCATGAAGCTTCAAATCAATTTGATACGTTTGTGGCTCAGGTAAGTGATTTACTCTCCGGCTTCCCCTTGATTAAAAGCTTTTCCATTGAGAAGGAGTCGCAGGGGCTTTTTGATACAAGCAACAATAAACTCGAAGAGGTGAAACAGAGCCGCACGCAAACCGAGAAGCTCATTATGGTTATGTCGTCTGTCACCATGGGACTTTCTCAGATGTTTGTAATGGTACTTGGTGCGTATCTTTGCGCAACCGGTAACGGCGTTACACCCGGTGGTATTTTAATGGCCGCTCAGTTGATGACGTGGATTTCAAGCCCTGCACAAGACGTTCCCCCTGTGATTGCCGCCCGTAAATCGGTGCGTGAGTTGGTTGATAAACTTGCAGAAGCTCTTGCATCTCATGCCGAGAAGGACGGTGTCCGCGAGTTGCCTCCCAGTCTGAAGAAGGGCATTGCATTTAAGCATGTTGGATTTTCCTATGACGTTGATGTACCAGTATTATCTGACGTTTCAGTTGAACTTCCAGCAGGCTCTTGCACTGCCCTTGTGGGAGCCTCGGGATCGGGTAAGTCAACGATGCTTTCCCTTTTGATGGGCTCACATGATGCCTATACGGGAGAAATCAGGTATGACGGCATGGAGCTGAAAGACGTTCAGAAAAAGTCACTGTACACCAATATTTCACTTGTACGTCAAGATACCTTCCTTTTTGATGCCACGCTTCGCGATAACATCACCATGTTCGGAACCTATTCCGATGAGGAACTCAAATCTGCCGTTGATCAGGCGGGACTTACTCAGTTTGTGGCTGCTCACGGCTATGCCTACGCGTGCGGCTCAGGGGGATGCAATCTGTCGGGCGGCGAGCGCCAGCGTGTATGCATTGCGCGTAGTCTCTTGCGTGGCGCTGAGGTTCTTCTGCTTGATGAGGCCACTTCGGCTCTTGATCAGGTGACTGCTGATAAGATTACTCACTCCGTTTTGGATTTGACGGGCACAACACGTGTGGTGGTAACACATCGCCTCGACGTCGCTCAGTTGAAGCAATTTGACGGTATTGTCGTTTTGCGCGACGGTTCCATCTGTGAGAAGGGAACCTTTGATGAACTTATGGCACGCGACGGGTATTTCAAGGCGCTCTATACCGTAGGACAGTAAGTTCAGCCAAAGATTCCTTTGCTTCTCACAAATTCTTCGCGGTATGTTTACTAGCGGGTTTCTCGTGGGTGACGTACGGGTATTCCGGCAAAGTGCGTGGTGCGAATATGAATCAAAATGGCGATGCTGGTAAGTACCGTGAGAGCGGCACCAATCACAGGTGCCCACCAAAGTACGTTGAGTCCGAATGGAGCGAGAAGCACAACGGCAGTAGTGGGGTAGATAAAAGTTGCAAGCACGCTGAGAACGCTTGAGATACGAGTGAGCTTCAGCGCGATAACAAATTCCTGCGTGCAGAAGTAGATCCAGTTGATGAGAATTGCGGCTGCGTAGGTGCGTATAGCGGGAACCGCCATGGCAACAAGCTCGGGTGTTGCATCGGAAATGAAGAGATGGACGAGAAGCTCGGGGCAGAAGAACATGAGTGATGCCGAGGTGAGGCCGATAAGACCGGCCGCCATAAAAACATATCGGGTAAGGGCAATCACCCGATGTTTGTTTTTGGCACCCCAGTTATAGCCGATGGCAGGCTGCAGAGCATCTGCCTCGCCATAGACAAGCGGCGTAATGATACCCGCGGAAAAGAAAATGACTCCATAGGTTGTAACGGCATTTGCACCGCCGAGGGCGAGAAGCGTGGAGTTCATGATAAGGCTATAGATGCGTCCCGAAATGTTTTGCAAAAAGACGGCCATACCGTTAGCACAGACCTCACGAATGATCTCCCAAGAGAAGTGAGGTTGTACAAACTTGAGGATTTGCTTGTTATGCACAAACGGCCACATACCAAAGACGGCCGAGAAGAGCAGTGCTATGCAATATCCAAGGGCCGAATATGCGACATCAAGATGAAGAACAGCCAGAAAAAAGAACTCAAGAATCGTACCGAGAATGGCAATGATAAAACTCAAGATCATTGAACGACGGATCATCCCGCAAATCTTAAGGAAATTATCGGCAGCGTAGTTAATAGAGACAAATGGTAGGAAGGCTGCATATACACGGAGGTAGATTGAACCTTTTTCTACAAGCTCACCTTTTGCTCCTAAAAGAGTCAAAATGTTTGGGGCAAAGAGGAAAAAGAGAATACCCAGTATGAAACCACCTGCAAAAATTATAACAACTGAGGTGGTAAATACGTCGTTGGCACGATCATAGTTATGCTTTCCATGTTCAACGGCAATGACGGCAGCCGATCCAACGCCTACCAAATCAGAAACGGCAAAGCTCATAATGACCAGCGGAAGCGAAATGGCAACGGCAGCAAAGGTGTCGGCTCCAAGAAAGCGACCAACCAAAATACCGTCAGCGGTATCGTAAAGCATGGATGCGAGCATGGCGATGGCGCCGGGAATGGCAGCGCGTAAAAAGAGTTGCAGCGGGGGAGTTTCTGCAAAGAGTTTGTTTTGTTCCATAACACCCTTTCGTAGAACCGTTCAGTTTCATGTTGTGCAGCATGCGTCAAGACGTATAGCTCGGCATATGCAGGCTGTATCACGAATATGAAGCGCAATGCGAAAATGTGTCATCACAAAAACATAACCCTAAAGCTCCCTTTCAGTGCATACGATTGATTGATGCTGTTGTCTCAATCCGCCAATAAAGAAAAGATATACAGGTAGACTGCTTATTGATACCAACAGCCTGCTATCATAGCAAAAAAGATATGTCATACAAGGGCTTATGGCTCATTCATAAAATGATTTAATCGATCGTTCACACAATGGATTTTTAAGGTTTGGTCTGTGTGTGTTGTGACATGATAAAAATGCGAGAAGTGCTCAGATTGAATACGTATACACTGGTATCTGAACACACGTGGGGAAACGATGGAGTATGGATCAAAAAAAGCCACAAGCGTCATTGGGCCGTGAGGTTACCAAGCACATGAAAGAAGGGGAAGAACTTCTCGCCAAAGGAGCAGCCGCCCTTGGTGATGCGGCTTCGGCTGCCGAGAAGATTTTAGTGGCAGAAGAGCGTGATTCAGCTGCGTCTCCCCAAGGCAACGACATTAAGGCTTCCATCCCAAGAACTACCGCACAGCATACGCTCTATGTGATTTCGTGGATTGCTCTGCTCTTTGGTATTACGGATATTATTACGTCTCTTATCTCGGGGTATGCGGTACTTATGGGAATTTCTCCTGCATTTTCTACTGATATTACACACTTAGGTGGATATTTGGTGGGAGGAAGTAATCAGTACCTTTTGTTTTATGGCTTTGTCATTGCACTGGGAATGCTTCAGATGCTCACGGGATTTTTGGGTATTCGTGCGGCAAATGATGCCGCAAAGGTCAATCCGTTTCGAGCGCTTTGTTACGGTATCGCACTTCTTTTGGTAGTGGTGGCGCTTTGGGCGTGGGGCAATGGAAAGATTATTATCTTTGATCCGATGGTTATTATTACTACCATTGTTTATGTGGGAATTCTTTCAAATTTAGGGGAAAGGGTAAAGAGCGAATATGACGCCGGTATATCCGGAACAACTTTTATACGTTCTCGCTACCAGCGTGTCCTGCACTTTATCGCAGTTACCACCATTGTAATCAACGTTGCTTATTTTGTGGTGTACGCCTTTCTGCTTGGTGCGGCGGATATGAGTAACTATGTTTCAATACCGTATACAACAGAAATACGGATGTTTGTTGCGGGGATACGCCCTCTGTCACTTTTGTTGGATACAATCTCTGCGTTGTTTACGTTACTTGTGGCAGCAATAGCCTTACGCGGATCAAACAACGCGCGTTATATCAGACCGTTTGTGATCATTCAGTTTTTGGTGACATCTTTTAATGTGGCCGCCCTTATAGTAAGTGCCCTCTTTTTGGGTCTTTCGGAAGTGCAGGCAAGTAGTGTGGGCGCTATTGTATATAACCTCATTACGCTATATTTGGGAATTCGTATTGAAATGGGACTGCCGGACAGTATTGTCGCAAAGGTGCTCTCTCATACAAAGAAAGACCATACAGTATCCTAAGCACTTCTCGCCTGGATTTGCCCAACAGGCAAGACGTAAAAGCGGTGCCTGCTTAAAAACGAGCAGACACCGCGCACAATAAAGCCGAAAGACATGGCTTGGAAGAGACACTGCTTAACCGAATACTATTTGGTGTTTATAGATCCAATTCCATAAGACGGGCGATACTGACAATGTAAATCTTTAATGCACGGCGGAGCCATTCTTCAGACACACCCTCGTCAGGACCATGTTCTGCACCTACCCATGCAGGAATTTGATCTGCTTCGGCACTTTCAACGGGGCCAAACGCAACGGCGTGCTTGAAATGACGGGCATACGTGCCGCCGCCAATGACAAATGCTTTGCCCTCATGTCCCGTGTATTCATGATACGTATTCAAAAGAGTGGCAATTTCAGGGGACTTGGGATCAATATAGAAGGGTACGTCGTCTGCAAGTACCCGGTAGGTGCACCCATATGTTTTGCCGAGATCTTCCATCGCAGAGGTGATGGCTTTACCGGTTGTAGAGGTGGGATAGCGCGAGTCGATGGTTTGGACAAAGCGGCCATTTTTGGTGCGGACGGTTCCGGATATGCAGGTCAACGGTCCGAATTTATCGTCTGAACTTTGGATATTTGTGCCGGTACCGTCGGTTGTTGAGCAGAGTAGGGCAGAAAATTCAAGGAAGGCACGCTCGGTGTCGCTGCATAGATTGTGCTCAAGTAGATATGCGTCGAGAAGACCAATGGCATTCACGGTTCCCGCAGGCATAGAGGCGTGTCCGCCCTTTCCATGAGCGGAAATACGAGCGAGGTGGTTACCCTGGTCATCAACGCCGGCGTCTTCGACATCAATGTGAGGAGCCTGAGGCAATGTAGTGGAATCGGCGCGTACCACCGCGCATGCAAGACCGGGGATGGCGTTGGGGACCGTACCGCCGTCAAGCTCCACGATCTTCTCGCCCGCGATGGCGGCAGAGGTAAACTCGCCGTGATAGACGCCCTTCTCGCCACAAATGAGCGGGAACTCAGCATCAGGCGTAAAGCAAAATGCAGGTTCGGGATAGCGCTCAAGATAGTAGGGGACATCGCCCATACCGGTTTCCTCGTTGTTGCCGACAATTGCGCGCAGGGTGTATGGGAGAAGTTTGCCGGTTTTTTTGACGTGTTCGACAAAGAAATGCGCAGCCCAAAGAGAAAGCACAAAAGGACCCTTGTCGTCCAAAACGCCTCGGCCGAGCAGATAGCCGTCTTTACGTGTGACGTCGAGCGGGTCAACCGTCCACCCAAGGCCAAGCGGCACAATATCGGTGTGAGCAATGGTGGCGATGTGCTTCTGTGACGCCCCGGGAAGATCTCCAAAACCAAGATATCCGTCCACATTGGTGGTTTTAAGGCCAAGGCGCTCAGCAAGCTCAAGGCCACGGCGCAGTGCTTCAAACGACTTTGGCCCCCAGGGCTTTCCTGCTTCTGCAGCGGAGAGATCCTCTACGGATTCTACTTGAACAAGATAGCGAATGTCTTCAATAATGTTTTCCCAGTTTTCGTCAACATAGGCGTCAACCTGGGCTTTCAAAACCTCATCAGTCATAGTGTTTCTCCTTGTGTCTCAATCCATAGCTGTGCTTTATTGATTAAAGCACAGGCCATCAGGGAACAATAAGCAAGTTCAAGTATAATCGGGCGAGGAGCACAAAGGAGCTGTGCGCTATGAAAAAAATATGGAAAACTCCGGCAATTCTTACCAATGCCATTCTGTTAGTTTTAATTGCGCTGTGCTCGATTGTTTTTATCGTCACAAAACCAGAAGTTCAGCCGGAAAATGTCTTTCTCTTAATGATGTATGCGCTTTCTTCTGCCATGCTTTGGTTCTCAGCACTGGCGCTTATCAGCCTTCTGATTAGCAATTTTGCCAGCATACAGCTTTCATACGTGACTAAGATAGTCTTTCGAGTGCTGGCAGGAATTGTTTTTGGGTTGATGATTTTTTCACCCGTCATCTTCAGCATCCCTGTCCACCTCTTTAAAGTTATTGTTTCGCTGTTGCTTGTGGTGGCGATTATGATGCCAATGGCAATAGGAGTGTTTGGCTTTTTGTATGGGCTCAGCTGGGCTCAAACCAAGGTACAAATAAGGGTAGACGACAAGGACGACAAGGACGAAGATCTTCTTGCGGACGGCTCTTCTCAACACAAGACTTCTCAAAAGACTTCTTCCAAAGCAAACGAATCATCTTTGCCCGGTAACTATCACGAGACACTTTCCAAGGATGCCGATACCAACAAAGATAAGTAAGCTTATATACACGGCGTTCATTTTAATTAGTATCAGCATGGTACCTACCTTGCTTGCAGGTCTTTTACCGGCGAGAAGAGCTTCTAAATCCGATCCTGTTCGGGTACTCAGAATCGAGTAAGCATACCCTTACTCGTAAACAAAAACCTTTTATGATAGGGTTAAACGTCGTTTATCTGGCCATAGGTAAACGTTGCGGTAAAAGGTTATGAACGTGAACAGGAAGGTGACATGAACGTCAAAAGAGTCAAAAGACCCAAACGTATTGCCACGGTGACTGCGGCAATTACCACAGCTGCCATTGTGGCCGCTGGTGCCGCCCCCGCATTTGCTCAGCCCACTCAAGAAGCTTTGACAAGTGGTCTTCCGGCCACTGAAGCCAAGAGCACAAATGGTAGACCCACTACCGTTCCTGAGGCCGAGAAGCAAGTCGCTGAAGCAACCGCTGCTGCGGATGCTGCTCGTGCTGCAAAAGAAACTGCAAAGAGTGAATTCGATGCAGCAAAGGAAGCCGCGGATAAGGCCAATGCTGCGAAAGATACAGCTCATGCTGACGCGCAAAGTGCTTTTGATAAGGCAAAATCAGACGCACAGGCTGCTGAGGATGCCGCAAAGTCTGCGGTTGATACGGCACAGGCTGACGTTGATAATGCAGCCAAGAACATCGCCGACGCTCAGAAGAACGTTACCGATGCAACCGCTAAAGATGCCGATGCAAAAAGCAAGCTCAAAACAGCCGAGAAAAATGCTGCGTATGCTCATGTGACTGAAGCAGTCGTTGTGCAGGATAAGGCAAAGATGGACGACGCCAAGAAGAAGTTCGACGACGCTGAAGAGGCTGTACAAAAAGCACAGGAGAAGCTTACGGCTGCCCATAAAGTAGCCGTTGCGGCCGGAGCTGATCTTGCTGCTAAGGAGCAGGCTTTAAGAGACGCAGCTCCTGAGGATCGTCCAGCCGCCCAGGAAGCACTGAATAAAGCTCGTGCTGCAGAGGAAGTTGCTCGAAAGAATCTGGATAAGGCAACGCTTGAGGCTGATGACGCCGCTGCAAAATCTGCTTCCGCTCAGGAGAAGTACGAGGAGCTCCGAGATGACTATGATGAGCATCTAGGTATCTGGCAGGAGGTGCTTGACAAGCGCGCTGCAGCGGATGCGGCGTCAAAGGAGCTTGCAAAGGCGCAGACTGCACTTGCAGACGCACAACAGAATGCTGCTGATGCTCCCGCACGTCTTGCTGCTGCAAAAGCTCGTCTGCGCTCCGCTCGCGATACCAATACGCATGCGCAAGCGCTTGACTATAAGGGTACAGACACTCCCGATATAACCGATGCCGAATTTGCTTATCTCAATCCGTATATTCAGCGTCTGCATAGCGCCGTCGATGCTGCTCAGCAAGCGGATGAAGCTCTTTCCAAAAAGAAAGCTGCTTATGATGATGCAAAAGCAAAGGCTGATCAGGCAGATTCCGACAAACTTGCTGCTGAGGTAAATCTTCATATGCTCAGGCAGGCTGCTGAAAAAGAGGCAACCCCACAGACTCAGCCCGCTAAAGATTCGCAGAGCAAAGAAGTAAAAGCTAAGAAAAAAGCAGGCAAGAAGAGCGAGCGTAAGAAGAACGCGCAGACCCTGCCTGAAACAGGCGATGCCGGCACACTTGGTACCGGTGCTGCTACTTTGCTTGGTGCAGCGTTTGTCGGTGCCTCTGCGGTGCGCACATATAAGGCCAAACACTTTCGTGATTAAGAGCTAAGCGGCCATATGTAAGGTACAAAAGCCTCTCGTTTTATAACGGGAGGCTTTTTCACGTAAACAATCTGACGAATTACATCAAATCGATAATTTCAAGGTCAAGCTCCGACGTTTCAAGCGCTTCTCGCGGACCAAAAACCACTATGGATCTGTCTGCAGCGCTCGTTGGAAGCGATTGACCAAGGGCTTGGCAACTCTTGGTATCGGTATGCAACATTTGCTCGCGGAGCTGGTCGAGGCGGTTTTGAGGACGGTCATTGAAGCGCTCAATATCCTGACGACGTGCGAGGGCACGAGGACGAACGGGAGCATCAACGGTTGCAACCGAGGCAACTATATAGCCCTCAAGCTCATTTTTGTCAGGAGTCCATTGTGAGAGCCACTCATTGGTGCCAAGATAGCGATTAAGAGTGGCATCCACGGATGGGTCCCTATACGAGAAGAACGAGTCAAGACCCATAAGAGAAGGCCTGAAGCCAACGCCATACGCTCCGCCTTTGACACGCACTTCATTCCAGAGATAGTCGAGGGTGATGGCGCGGCTTGCGACTTGCCATGCGCCGGCGGTTTCACGTTTTCCATCGCGCGCGTTGGAAAATCCAAAGCCCACATAGCTGACGTTTGAGGGGATAGTGAAGCCCTCTCGCTTGAGTGTCGGTGCGGGCACAATAAGCGTGTGGTCGTGTGCGGGTTGTGTGGGAAGTCCGAGAGTTCCCGCGGTTTGCCAGAACTTCTCGCGGCTGGCTGCCGATCCGGTAAAGCTGACCGTGATTGCATTGGCACAAAAGATGCGCGCACTAAGATCGGCAAGTTGTGCGGGAAGGGTTTGTGCACGTTCGTCCCAATGGGCGAGAAGATCCTTGAGGTAGCAATAGAACGAGATACCTCCGAGCATGTCGGTAACCTCCGCTGAGGCGGCGTACGAAGTGAGTGCGCGGTTGATTGCGGCGGCGTGTCCGGAACTTATAAAATACTGTTCAAGACCTATGCGTCGTTGCGTAAGGATGTCTTTTAGGCGTGTGAGGTCGGTAAAGTTTGTACTGCTCCATATTTCGGCGGGGATAGATGCAAGCTGCTGTGTGTGATCGGCCAAAGCGGAGGCGCCAACAACAAGTATCGGCTGTGCAAAGTCGGTGCGATCCTTCGAATAAACTTCGGCAAAAAATGCAAGCGCTCCTAGATTTGCTTCAATAAGGGTGTCCAGGTCAGAAGCCGAATGTTGAGCGGTATTAAGCTTACCGAGTACATCGGAGAGAATTCCTACGAGAGGAAGTTCATCGTAGGAGACGGTGTGTGTGAGATCAAAGTAGTGATAGGCATAGTCAATACCATGGGTATCAAGCTCATGGGCAAGACAGGGGAGCGGCGCCTCTACCACAACCGGCTGCGGTTGCGGTTTTGCGGGCCCAATATCAGAGAGCGAGAGAAACGGAAGCTTTGCAATATCGCTGGGATCGTCAGGCGTTTCCTGCTCTTTGCGAAGCTCTTTGACCTCTTCGCGGATGCGCTCGATGTCGTTTGCATCCATCTGCCGGCGAAGCCGCTCGAGTTCCGCTACTTCTTCATCCACCTGCTCCTTTTCTGTTGGTACAAGCTCGACCTGGGCACAGTGGGGATTGTGGCAGACAAGTTCCAGGAGCAGCGTTTCAAAAGCTCCTCCTGGACGCCCAGAACCGGCAAGCATTTTTTTAACTTCTGTCAGAGCATCCTCATACTTAATGTAATCGTACGGACGAGCATCGTCATAAAGCCAGCTCTCAAGCGATTTTTGCGTATATTCAATGCCGTCAGAGAAGGGTAGGTCGTGTTCACGCAGATTAAATTCGGCTTGTGCGACGGATGCTTCGAGTTTGGCATACGGGATACCGGCGGCTGCAATTTCTGCGCAGGTATTCTCGACAAGTGCGCGGAAGCTCCGCGGTGCCTCTTGACTGCGAAGGCCTTTGATCTCAAGGAACAAGAAAGGCTGAAGAAGGCCGTCGGATAAGTAGTAGCTGAAATCGTCGGCAAGGTTTGTGTCAAGTATGGCACGTTTAAGAGAAGCCTCGTTAGAGCCCATGAGGGTATCAAAGAGAATGTCGGCGGCAAGCATACGCGTGCGCTGATCTGCGCTTCCAAAAACATACCCAAGGCCTACGGCAGAGTTGTCGGGCGTGGTTGCCATTTCAAATTGGGTTGGTTCTGGAGAGACGGGCGTTTGTGCGTGGAGAGGGTTAGGTGCAGCGGCGTTGCGCTTCTCGGCACCTGCAAAGTGTGTGCCAATAACGGACAGTTCACGCGCGATATCAAGATCTCCATAGAGAATGGTATAGCTGTTTGAAAGAGTGTAGTGACGCGCATGTGTATCAAGAAACTCCTCGTACGTAAGCTGAGGGATGGCGCGTGGCATTCCGCCTGATTCTTTTCCGTATGCGGTATCGGGAAAGAGGCGGGCGCTGATGTGGCTATAGAGAGCGCGGTCGGGATCTGACAGGGCGCCCTTCATTTCATTAAAGACAACGCCGTTATAGGACAAGGTTCCCTCGTCGTCTGCCTCAAGATGCCAGCCTTCTTGCTCAAAAATACGTTTACGCCGATAGATTGCAGGATGGAGAACCGCGTCGAGGTAAACACTCATAAGGTTTTCAAGATCGGTAACGTTTGTTGAGGCAACGGGATAGACCGTCTTATCAGGAAACGTCATGGCATTTAAGAACGTCTGCATGGAAGTCTTCAGCAGGTTTACAAATGGCTCTTTAACCGGGTAGGCTTTTGATCCGCACAGTACGGAGTGCTCAAGAATATGAAAGACGCCGGTGTCGTTTTGAGGAGGCGTCTTGAAACCGATGGCAAATGAGCGGTTTTCATCATCGTTGGCGAGCCAGAGCAAGCGAGCCCCTGAGGGCACGTGGGAAAAGACAAACGCGGTTCCGGATATCTCAGATAACTTTTCGATGCTTGTAACAACGAAGTCACCGATATGGTCATTGACGTGGAGTTTTTGCGATGTATCTGTTGTCATGAAACGCTCCTCGAATTCTCGCGTGATTCTCGCGTATTACATAGGTTGAGTCGTGTATGGTTACCTATACGTTTAACTGTACCTGTTTGGCGCACAATAGTGTGGCTTGTGCGCCATTTGTAACGAAAGATTTATATCTCTATGACATGCCCCTCTTCATCAGATTCGTCTTCTTGGTCTCACACGTCTCCTCAATCTGACGCGACTTCAGAGCGCGTGGTGCAAGAGACCCCTGAGGACGTCCAAACGTTTGAACAAGAGGCAGCCGAGGCTTCCATTGGCCTTGTGTCGGATAGGCATAAGGCGCGCATTCACCGAGGTATGCTGTGTGTGCTTATTGGAGGCGCGATCAAACGACCGCAAAATATCTGCTGGACGTGTATCACGTTGAACCGCTTTGGCTCATTAACGTACGTGAGTTCTTCTCGGCATTACTCTTTTTAGGAGCAGCGACTGTTGTTGATCGCAAACGTATGACGCAAGCAATGCATGACAGGCAGGCTTTGGGTAAGATTTTTGCAGTAAGTTTTACGGCAATTCTTTTTTCGCAGATTGCCTACATATATGCGGTTGATGCTACAAATTCAGCCACGGCAACTATCATGCAGGCACTCGGCATGCTTGGAGTCTTGTTCTTTGTATGTTTTAAGGCACGCAGGGGGCCTCGTAAGCGAGAAGTACTTGGGATTGTCATGGCTCTTATCGGCACTTATCTGCTGGTTACGGGCGGAGATCTTTCAAGCTTACGTTTACCTTTGCGCGGCGTATTTTGGGGCGCTCTGTGTGCCTGCGCACAAACCGCACTGTCGATTCTGCCCAAAAAACTTATGGAACAGTGGGGCAACTTTGTCTTTAACGGGATTGCGTTCTTGTTTTCTTCAGTGTGTCTTGCCGTCGTATATCAACCGTGGAACCATATGCCACCGCTTGATTCTTTTGGTTGGATTCTTGTGGTTGTTGGTATTACCGTCGGCACTTTTTTAGCATACGGACTATATCTACAAGGCGTTCAGGATGCGGGCTCCATGCGTGCGGTGCTCCTTGGAACCATCGAGCCGGTAATGGCTACGATTACGACCGTTATTGTCCTGGGGACTTCCTTTAGTGTGACCGATTTCATTGGGTTCGGGCTTATCTTAGGAATGGTTGTGCTGACGGCGTAGAAGCGGCCGTGTCGCAGCTTAGTCTTGGCATAGTTGCGCATATCAAATGTGTTAGGTGCTTCCTCAGTGCTGTCTTGGGATTTTGAGCAAAGCCGCAAAGTCGTTATGCTATAGTGCTTACAAGAAAAGACCCCCAGTATACGGGGGTTGGTATGTCTTTAATTCCGGCGTTTCATTACGTTTCTGATGGCGTATCCGAGCTTTTGTGGCAAACGCGTTGTGTGGCGTGTGACATGCCCGGAGAGCTTCTCTGTAAAGAATGCATCTCCAAGCTGCCATGGATTGAACAAAGGTGGGCCTGTCCAAATTGTGGCGCTCCGTTTGGCTCTCTTGTCTGCTCTGAGTGTATAACCAGAAAAGAACCTCACGTGGTATGGGAGAGTAGAAGTACCGTTTGTGCGATGGGGTTTAAAGGGCCTCCCGCGTGCATTGTAACCAATCTCAAAGATGCTCATGAACTCAGGCTTGCGCCTGTTGTGGCTGCCGCAATCTTAACTGCATTGGAGGAGGCAGCGCAGTGGGAAGCCCGTGATGGTTTGCCTCGATGGAATGCAGGGAGTATTGATGGAGTATGCTTTGTACCCGCTACGAGAAAGGCGTTTATCCGCCGCGGCTTTGACCATATGCACCTGGTATCTCAGGCATTTTGCCAACAATCACAGCTGCCGCTCATTGACGTACTTGCGCGCCCGACCGCACAGGATCAGCGAACTCTCAATGCACACGATCGCGCCGCAAACTTACGTGGAACGATAACTGCAGTTTCTGACGTGGAAGGCGCCCGTTTGCTGCTGCTTGACGACGTCATTACAACAGGTTCATCAACGAGAGAAGCAACTCGCGTTTTGTTGGCTCACGGTGCGCAATCGGTAACGGTCGGGGCACTTGCGCGCGTTTGGTGAAAGTAAGGTATTCGGTCAACCTGCGGGCGTGTATGAGGGGATACCTGCACGTACTTGACGGGAGGAGTTCGATTCGCAAAGAGTATACTTGAGGTGCCTTTCCAGGTCTGTGGTTGCGAGCAGGCGAGAATGTGTGATTGCAGGGATGTGTAAATACACAAACGACGTAAATGCGCAGGTGTCCGCTTTAGTCCAAGGCAGACGAGGTCAAAAGGATCCACGTAAGTTTGGCGCCCAAGGGCGGTTCCAAACGAGCATGGCTCGTCCTAGAAGTAAGTCGCACCGCCTGATATGTTTGAGACAGGTAGTCTCACAGGCGAGAGAGCTTTCAGTGATAGTGTTTCTTGAGCAAACGCTCCAGTGCGCGAGTGTGGGGTCAAATACCAGGTCAGCTGGAAAGGCGCTTTCATTTCCTGATGCAAAACGCTATATGAGTGTTGTGAGCATACGGGAAAACATGCGTCGATGTGGCAGATATAAGAGCATTGACAAAAGACGTCTGCCGAATATCCTCTCCCGTTTACCGTTATTTTGGTATCTACGGACACATCTGGGGTACTAATGGGTATCAAATGAGCAACAATCTTTGTATCAAAGATTGCGTTTGTCATCGATAGGAGGTCCGAATGGTCGATATCAAAATCTCCGGACGCAAGGTAACGGTTTCTGATGCACTGCGTTCTCATGTTGAAGAAAAAATTGGTGACGCATTAAAGGTTTTTGATATCCAACCTATGACGTGCGACGTTGTACTTCGTGTGGATAAAAACCCCTCAAATCTTGAACGTAAGTCGGTTGAAGTAACGGTATTTGTGAGAAACAGCGTTGTACGTGTGGTTTCAAGCGGCGATGATATGTATGGCGCCATTGATGAGGCCGCAGAAAAGGTTACGCGTCAGCTTCGCAAGTATAAGACGCGCATTGTCGATAAGCACCATCATGCTCAAAATACGCGTGGACGTGCGCTGTCTCAAGAAGAGCTGGCCAGCCTCATTGAAACACCGGCTGAAGATCTTGATGATCAGCTTGTGCGCGAGAAGTACATTGATTTGTTGCCTATGACAGAAGAGGAAGCACTCGTTCAGACAGATCTTCTCGGCCATGATTTTTACGTTTTTGTGAACTCTACAACAGGTTTGACGAATGTTATTTACCATCGTAAGAACGGTGGATACGGCATCATTAAACCAAGGATTGAGGAACAGAATGACTAAACACGTCGATGAGACGAGTGTACAAACTTCTGCAACCGAGCAGGTTACGGCTAACCAAAACCATACGCTCAGCATGGCGTACCATAAACCAAGCGGTGTCCACATTATTGTGGACTCAACCGCAGATTTTGCGCCAGGGGTTGCTGAACAGCTGGGAGTTGAGGTTATCCAGTTCCCGTATACAGGACCTGATGGCGAGAAGTTCGACGATGGTTGGAAGAGTGCTTCCGCGCATGAGTTCTATGAAAGCATGCGCAAGAACAAGCAGCTTCACTATAAAACTTCCGCGGTAACCCCTGGTCATTACTTTGAGGTTTTTGAGCGTTCGGCAAAGGCCGGTATACCAACGGTGTATCTCTGTTTTCCGGCGGCTCTTTCTTCGTCGTTTTATGCGGCTCAGCAGGCAGCTCAGATGATTAAGGAGCAGTACCCGGATTTTGAGTTATATGTGGTCGACAATGGTGCTCCGTCAGTGGCGGCAGAATTACTTGCTATCGAGGCGGTTCATCAGGCAAATTCCGGGCTTACGGCACATGAGCTTGCCAAGTGGGCAAACGATGCTCATTACTTCTTGCATGGATATTTTACGCTTGAAACGCTTGACGCTCTTGCAGCGGGAGGTCGCATCCCGCCTGCTGCGGCAAATATTGGCGGCAAGCTGGATGTCAAGCCTGAGATATCCTACGATGCTGCCGGAGCACTCTCGCTCAAGAGTATTTGTCGCGGTCGTAAAAAAGCGCTCCGCGCTATTATCCAGGACTTTCGTGATAACTACTCATACGATCTCTCGCTTCCCGTGGCTATCGTCTCAGCAGACGCAAAGAAAGACGCCGAGTGGGTTGAGGCGCAGCTGAGAAAAGAGAAAGGCTGTGAGGGTATCACCATCATCCAGAGTACCGTTGGCCCGGTTATCGGCTCTCATGTTGGACCCGGTATGGTTGCGGTTGTCTTTTGGGGTACCGATCGCCGCGAGAAGCTCTCTCTTGCCGATAAAATTGCAAGTAAGGTTCGCGGTAACAAGCAATAGTACGTAATTGTTTTATGCGGGCAAAAATGAACGGATTTACCATAAGCGGTTTCTTTGTATATGAAAGGGTTTACGCATGTTGTTAGGCAAGAGTTCCAAAATCGCCTTTATTGGTACAGGAATAATGGGTGCGCCCATTGCGGAGCATATTCTTGATGCCGGGTACGACGTGACGGTGTACACAAGAATGCAATCTAAGGCTGAGGGACTTCTCGCCAAGGGAGCTCATTGGGCTGACGGTGTTGCTAATGCCGTTACCGATGCCGATGTGATTTTTACTATGGTTGGGTATCCGAGTGACGTTGAGGATGTCTATCTCTCTTCCGATGGCATTCTTCGTGCAAGTAAGCGTGGAGCTTGGATGATTGATTTGACGACTTCGTCTCCGCAGTTGGCTCGTGATATTCATGATGCCGCAGAGATTGACGACAAACACGCAATAGATTGTCCGGTTACCGGTGGTGAGGCCGGTGCAAAGTCCGGAACGCTCACGCTTATCGCCGGAGCTAAAGAGAAAGATATTGAGCCCATACGAGCGCTTCTTGAAACGTTTTCTGCAAAAATTTATTGCATAGGCAAAGCAGGTATGGGTCAGATCGCTAAATTGTGCAATCAGATTTCCCTTGCGTCTTGCATGATTGGCTATGCAGATGCGATGGCTCTCGCCCAGCAAGGAGGACTGGATGTCAAACAGACACTTGAGATGATTGCGTCCGGCATGGGTTCTTCTCGCGCACTTCAAGAGCTTGCCCCTAAGTCTCTCGAGGGTGATTTTACTCCCGGATTTCTGGCCGAGCACTTCCGCAAAGATATTGCGCTGGCACTTGCACAATCTGAGGATTTGGATATTACGCTTCCGGGCACCGAGACGGCATTTGCCCTCTTTGACATGCTGTGTCAAGTGGGTGGATCCCGCATGGGTACGCAAGCTCTTACCCTTTTGTATAGCGATGAACAAACGGGAACTGCCGCCGGGATTGATTGGTCGCTGCTTGATTCCGAAGAAGAGGAATGTGGCCATCACCACGAGGATCACGACTGCTGCGGCGGTCATCACCACGAGGATGGTGATTGCTGTGGTGGTCACCACCATGAAGGCCACGATTGCTGCAGCGGTCACCACCATGACAGTCATGAGCACACCTGCGATCACCATCATGAACACTAGAAAGTAGCAACATTGAGCGATATAACAACCCCGCAGAGTTCCATTGCGGTATTTATTGATTATGAAAATTTTCCGGTAGGTTCCAATGGGTCTCGAGATGCCTTAAAGCTTGTTTTTGAGCGGCTTGTTGACAAAGGGCGAATTACCATAAAGCGCGCATATTGCGATTGGAGTCGTCATGAGTCGGTAAAGCCTGCCCTGCACGAGCTTGGCGTTGAGCTTATTGAAATTCCCGATAACTCTCAAAAAGGAAAAAACTCTGCCGATATTCATTTGGCCGTTGATGCGCTGGAAGCATGTCTTACCAAAGATCACATTGATACCTTCGCCATCCTTTCAGGAGATTCGGATTTTTCTCCCTTGGTGGCAAAGCTCAAGGAGTATGACAAAACCGTTATTGGTATTGGGCGTAAAAAGGGAACGGCATCCCTGCTTGAAAATGTATGTGATGAGTTTATCTTTTATGAAGATATTGCGGAAAAAGAGAAATTTAGCGCAGTTACTCGTTTCCCAAGCTACAAGAATAAAGTCGCAAAAGATAAACAGAGCTGCTATAAGCTGTTGTTCCAGACAATTGATTCGCTTCAAAGCGAAAATGACCAGGCAATTTATGCCTCACAACTCAAGCTGACCATGAAACGCAAGCGCCCCGATTTCTCTGAAACGACATATGGATATCGTACGTTTACTGCTTTACTTCAGGAAGCTTCGCGATTAGGATTTATTAAAATTCATAAGGATGAAAAAACCGGAACAATGGTAGACGGTTTTAGTGATGAGTAAGCCGAAGAGCAGAGAAAGGAATTGCTTCGATGGCTACTAAAAAAGAGACGGATAAGAAGGTCGTTGAGAAAGCTGACCATAAGGACGGCGAGAAGACCGATAAAAAGAGTAAGAAGGCTTCTGGGAGTGCTAAGAAGTCTGCTGCTAAGGAGTCCGCAGCTAAGAAGCCTGTTGCTAAGAAAGTTGCAGCTAAGAAGCCTGTTGCTAAGAAAGTTGCGGCTAAGAAGGCTTCCACTAAGAAGCCTGCGGCTAAAAAGGCTTCCAAAGAAGAGTCTCCTAAAGAAAAGGCTTCTAAAGGAGAATCTTCTGCTCCGGTAAGTCCCGCAAAAAAGGATTCAAAATCAAAGGGTCTCACCGCCGCTCAGAAGAAAGAAATTGAGTCCTTTATTGAGAGTCTTTCAAATCCGAGCCGTCGTCGGCGTCAAGAAGCGGCTCATGAAATTGCAGAGATTGCACAAACAGCTCCCGAAGCATTTGAAGGTAGGGTTGAAGATCTTATTGATGCTCTGTATCGGCCGGAAGCTCAGACTCGTTGGGAGATCCTTGCCGCTTTAGCAAGCTTAAGTGAGTCCTATGGGAATGAAGTTATCAAGGCGTTTGACGGTGCGGAGGCATCACTTTTTGATGACACTTCATCAACGGTTCGTCTTGCGGCGTTTCTGTTTTTGACGCGCTATGGTGCAACATCGCAAAAGCATTCCGATCAGGCATGGCCTCTTTTAAATGAGGCAATTCAGTGCTACCACGGTGATGCAGAATACTATGACATGCTTGTCGGAACTTTGAATTTTGCGAAAGGCGCCGTTTCTAAAGAGACGAAAGCAGCCCTTAAAGAGCGTTTTGCGTTCGACGCAGAAAATGCAACGGGGTATATACAGAAATTCTCTGCCGAGATTGTTGCGGCTGCTCAATAGCTTTATTTAGCTGCAAGAAGTTCTTCTCGCCACGGTGGGCGTAAGGAGAAGAGAGCATGTATATGTGAAGGAGAGTGTGCGTGAGGTACACAACCCTTCACAATAGGGTACACTTCTTACGGTTCTTACAAAGTAAGTAATTGAAATACGCAATGTATGAGTATGAAAGGTTTGTTATGCCAAACGTAGATGTAAAGCACATGAACATCAAAATCGCGCTGCCTGTGGCGATTGTGGTTGCTCTCGTTATTGGAGTGGTAATTGGTCATTTCCTTCCCATTCCAGGAGGAGCCGGAGCCACTTCAGTACTTGGTAAGACCGCCGTTTCCGAAGCTGAGCTTGATTCTCCTATCGGTTCATATACGGTTGACGGAAAGACTGAAAACATCACCGCTCGACAGGTTCTTGAATCCTCAACCGGCGTAGATAGCGCTAAGCAGAAAGACGGTACGTACACGCTTCCGTCCATGGATAAGGCTTTTACCTATGCCCGCAATCAGGTTATTCTCAAGGGCGCCGAGGCGGCCGGTTTTTCTGCATCCGACGATGAGATAAGCGAATATGCCAAGAAGAATCTTCAGACCGATGATTATGAGGCTATCGGCAAGCAGTATGGATTTTCGGCTGATGCCACCAAGGAACTTCTCCGCCAGGCGGTAGTCATACAGAAGTATCGCGAGTCCGTTATTACCACCAAACTTCCTGCTACTCCTACCATGCCAACCGCACCATCCGACGGCAAGCAAGATACGGCAAACGCGGATTATGCCAAGTACATTATCGATCTTGCAGGCGACGAGTGGAGTGCCGATAAGAACACGTGGGCTTCTACCGATGGTCCTTATTACAAGGCGCTGAATGGCTACTCCATTTCTAACGATTCTGCAACGTATGAGGCAGCTTTGGCAGCTTACAAGGTCGCCGGCAGCAACTACCAGCAGGTGGCGGCTCAGGCAACTGCAGAGTGGCGCAACGCGGCAAATAAATTGCTCGAAAAGTCCTCCGTGTCTATCTACTCTCTCGCACTATAGTCTGAGTTTTGGTGGTTTATGCTCTGCGATGTATGTCGTGTAATTTTTAGGGCAAAATCATGTAGGTACTAATCCATAAAACCTGTAATCAGTATCATGATTACAGGTTTTATTTTGGAGATGGGAAGCGTGATGAAGGTTGTAATAAGCGCGTGTCTGCTTGGCTTTCCCGTTCGATATGACGGCGGTGCAAAAACATCCCGTGCGGTTCAGGAGTTTGCTTCAAAAGTTGAAGCAATGCACTTGTGTCCGGAGGTTCGCTCCGGACTGCCAACTCCGCGGCCGCCGGCAGAACAGCGGGATGGTCGTATATGGCTTAAGGACGGCACTGAGGTTACCGACAGCTTTCGGAAGGGAGCGCTCTGCTCCCTTGCCACCGCTCAAGAATTTGGAGCAACGCTTGCCGTTTTGAAGGCTAAAAGCCCGTCTTGCGGCGTGCATGAGGTCTATGATGGTACATATTCAGGAAGACTCATTCCCGGTGAGGGTATTTTTGCCCGTCACTTAGAAGAGGAGGGGATTTGTGTGGTTACCGAGAAGACCGTTGAAGAGATAAAGCCATCCGTTGAGCATCCTGTTGCTCTTGTGTTGGGAACCGGTCTTGGACATTTAGCAAACCTCGTGAAGCCGGTGCGTCGCATTGATTACCGTGATATTGAGGGATTTCCGGTAGATGCCCAGCCGGTTACCGGACATAGCTTTGAGGCTACCATAGGAACCATCGACGGCGTGCCCGTTGTGGTATATCCGGGTCGCGTACATCTATACCAGGGATATTCCGCAGCCGAAGTAACGGCGTTAGTGCAGCACGCACATCATTTGGGCTGTCGCGATATCATTTTTGCAGGTGCCACGGGAGCCGTTCCGGGAAATGCCGGTACCGGTCTTGGTATTATTACCGATCAGATTAACCTTACCGGCACCAATCCTCTTGCTGAGTGGGCCGGCCTTAAAAATGTTGAAACTCCCTTTGTTGATATGAATGATGCGTATTCTCCCTATCTCCGTACGCTTGCGCGAGGCGTGGCCGACGATCTGGGTATTACGGTAGAAGAAGGGATTTTTGCCGGTCTTCTCGGTCCTAACTTTGAGACACCGGCAGAAGTGAATATGTTACGAGTCATGAATGTCTCATACACGGGCGTTTCAACGGCGCTTGAAGTTATTATGGCTCGCGCGCTGAACATGAATGTGTTGGGGCTTACACTGGCTGCCAATCCCGCCGGTGCTCGGGGTACTACGCACAAGAGCGTTCTTGAAGCAGCCGAGCACTACGCGGATGATTTTGAGCGGCTTGTGAGGGGTATTTTGCGTCTTCTCTAAATTATGGCTTGAAATGCGCCGGTATTCCCCGTATAGTTGTTAGCCGCATATGCTTGTATGGTTTGTCTTAAGAGACTTTACAACGTATCGTGTGCCAGCTTAGCTCAGTTGGTAGAGCACCGCTCTCGTAAAGCGGGGGTCACCAGTTCAAGTCTGGTAGCTGGCTCCATGAAATCGCAGGTAGTCGCTTTATGGTGGCTACCTTTTTTGTGTGAGTGGCTTGAACTCTTTGATTGCTTTAGTGCTACTGAAACAGCGCTGCCGGAATGGTGCTGCCAGAACAGCGCTGCCAGAAATGCGCCAAGTTGGGTCGTCATTTTGGCGCTGCCGGAACAGCGCTGCCAAAAATGCGCCAAGTTGGGCGCAAGTTGCCAAACTTGCAGCAAGTATGGTTCAAATATGCCAAACTTGCAGTAAGTATGGCAATATAAGCCATACTTGGCGTATTTTTGGCAGCACTAGGCAGGTATGATCATGCTCGTAAGGTCTTCTCGCTTTATTATCGGATCGTTGAAATTGCGTATCAACGGCTGTCTGCAAATCCGCAGGCAGGCATTTTGCTTTAGTTGTGCTTTTCATATGAGACAACGGTTTGGTACCAAACTGGATGTTTACGGGTGTTTTGATTCACCACTAAACGGCCAAATCAAAGAAAAACCACCACTAAACACCTCTTTTGACCTTTAGAGTCACCCGTAAACCATGAAATCAGAGCAGAATTTTTAAAAGTTAAGTTTACTGGTGGTTTTCTCTGCAAGCTCTATTCCTCTGGGGTCAACGGCTGATATGCTTTGTTCACATCAATATGGCAGTAACCACCAGGATTTTTCTTGAGATAGTCCTGGTGGTAATCCTCGGCAAGAATGTAGTTACGAAGCGGTTCTATTTCAACGGCAAGCTCAGTACCAAGCTTTTGCCTTTGGTGAGCAACAGCTTTGTTAATGACCGGAAGGTCTGTATCCACGCTGTAGTAAATACCCGTGCGATACTGTCGTCCAACATCGTTACCCTGTTTGTTAATAGAGAGAGGATCAATAACGCGAAAGTAATAACGCAAAATGTCCGTAAGAGAAATTACGGCTTCATCATAGGTAACATGGACGGTTTCCGCATGATCGGTAGTATGCACCTGCTGATAGTCGGTGGCCTCGGTGGTTCCGTTTGCATACCCAACGGTAGTTTTTGTGACGCCGTTAATGCGAGAGAAGTATTCTTCGAGTCCCCAAAAACATCCGCCCGCAAGGTAAATCTCTGACATAACACTCCTCAGTACGTCGAAATGAATGTAATACATATGATATATCCGGCCTGCATGTGCAAGCCGGATATCTTAGTGCAGATAACAAATGCTGATGGCAGGGTAGTCTTCAAGCTATCCGAGAGGAATGCCTGGACTCTACTCCATCTCACCCGGAGCAATGCGAGCAGCCGCCTGCTCAAAATCACGAGTACCCCGGAAGACATCGTGCGTGTAGGGGTTAATGTCCTGCATCTTGGAGCGGTAAATGATATAGCCAAGTGCGAGGACATTTGCTATCAGTGCAATGACGGACACAATGACATTGGTGTTGTAATTGAGTACCGAATGAGTTACAAAAACGCTGTTTTCTTGGAAGGCGGGGAAGACCTGAGCAAACATGCACCAGATGGCCAGCGTGTTTGCACGGTTTTGAATCCAAGCGCCCTTGTTCCAGAGTGCGTTGGCAACTGTTGGGGCAAGGAGAAGTGCAAAGCCACAGAAAAATGCGTGATGCGGCAGGCAGTTATAGGTGTAGCAGAAGTTCCAGATATCGTACGCGATAATGAAGACCCAGGTCATATCGGGCCAAAGCATATCATGTTCATCTTTGGAGGTATAGACACTCCACCAAGCGGTCATGCAGAAGATGTTCAAGAGTCCGGCGATGCCGTTAAACACATTGTTCCAGCCGGCAACCTGAGTGGCGCCTTCGGAGGTAACCCAAGTCTGCTCGCCAAGTGCAAAGAAGTGATACGCGCTTTCAAAGTCAGAGACGACGGCAATCAAAATATTGATTGCAACGATGACAAAAGGAAAGGCCTTGAACCAGTGAGCTTTGCCGAGCTTTCCCCAGTGATATTTAATGACCATAAACCCGAGACATCCGGTAAGTGCTGCGTATACCTTGGCATAATGGAACCAGCTGTTTTGATATATGTTGGTTGGATTATTGATGGCCCATTCCTGTCCGTTTGCTACGCCAATCGCAATTGCAATGCAATAGATGGTCATGGCGAGCGGTAGAACAACAAACATAAAAATACCGCCAGCCTTTGAGCGCCGTGCAATTTCGTTGGTGACGATAAGTGCTACAAAGACTGCAATCCAACCGAGCCACTGAAAGATGGCATGGTCTCCATACACATTGAATAACATTTTCTCTCCTTTTGACACAAATTCCGGGCGTCTCGTTGTCTATATCTGTGCAACTGACTTCCCCACCACTGCTAAGCTATAGAAAAGTGTACAGCTTTTTATATAAGACATGCAGAATTTATCGGTGATCTTGCGTTATTTTGCGGTACTCTATGGATATCCCGTGAAAGCCCCAGCGAATGGGGGAGCCCACCTACCTCTAAGGCTCCATTTGGTACAATAAGGCCACCTTAATAAAATCTATACTAATTCCTGTATAGATTTTATACGTATGAGAGGAGCCGCGTATGGCAGGCCAAATCCGTATCACCCCCGATCAGATGCGTTCCCGTGCAGGGGAGTACCGTCAGCAGCAGGCAGAGGTGGAAAATGTCATCTCCCGCATGGACTCCCTTCTCTCCGAGCTTCAGGGGGAGTGGGAGGGCGAGGCATCCCGTGCCTACTCGGCGCGCTTCTCCGAGCTCCGTCCCGGCTTCGTGAAGGCCCAAGAGCTCATCGGGGAGATCGCCCAGGCCCTCGATGCCACCGCGCAGTCCCTCGAGGAGGTCGACGCGAACATCGCCTCGCAGTTCCGCGGGTAGGCCCACAGACAGCTCCTGTGGGCAAGGTCCCACAGGCAGGTCTTGGGGTCAAGATCCCACAGGCGGCCCCGCAGGCAGGCCCTGCGGGCAGCCGCCTTGTCTTCCGAACAGACTTTTAGATTCAAGAGGGGAGCAGCCTTATGGATACGCTTGACATCGAGCCTGTCCACCACCTGCTCCTCTCCCATTTGGGCGAGAAGTCCTTCACGGTCCCCGCGGACGTGGCCCTGCATGGGGCGTTTCCTGTCTGCGACCCGGGCCTGGACGGCTCCGAGCGCATCGCCACCCTCGTCCTTGCACGCGGGGGTTGTACGCTCAGGGCTGAGGGAGGCCGCCTGCTCAAGGAGGACGGAAAAGCGGCCTCAAGGGAGCTCCCCCTCTCGGAGCTCTCCCATCCCCGCATCCTTGCCCTCGAGGGCAAGGGTGTCCCTGCGGGCTCCCTGCTCTTCGTCCGCCCCTCGACCGAGTCCTTCCGCACCTTTCACAGGTTGGGTTTCCCAGAGGATGTCAGGCTCTCCTTGGGCTCGGACCAGGCGTGTACCCTCTCTTACCGGGCCGCGCATGTGGCCGCCTGCGAGGCACACCTCTCGCTCTCAAGGAACACGTGGTCTTTGGATGTGGGGGAAGGAAGCACATATCTCTATCTCAACGGTCGGCGCCTGTCCCCAAAAAGTACCTATGGCCTTGCGCCCGGTGACACGCTCACCCTCTTCGACCTCACCCTCTCCGTCTATCCGCGCCTCATCTCGCTGAACGCACCTGCCCCCCTTACCCTGAACCTCCCCGAGGGGGCCGTGCCCCTGACGAGGGAGGCCCTCGCATCCCGGACGGCCGGCCCTATCCCCGCGCAGGATGTGCCGAAGGAGCCGTCCTTCTCGCCGTCCCCGCGCCTCATGGGGACCGTTCGCCCCCTGGCCTTCACGGTGGAGGCCCCTCCCCAGAGGAGGGAGCCGGACGAGACCCCGCTCATCATGAGGGCAGGCCCCTCCGCCCTCATGGGCGTCTCGTCGCTCTTTATGGGCATGAATGCAGTCTCGCGCCTGACGGAGGGCGCCCCCGTACTCTCGACCGCTCCCGCCATCGCGATGGCGCTCTCCATGTTCTTGGGCATGGTGCTGTGGCCTGTGGCGTCGAGGCGCTACGAGAGGAGGCGCGCGGGGCAGGCGGAGAGGCTCCGCCGCCGCGCCTACGAGGACTATCTGGCACACCTCGAGTGGGAGCTCGGGCAGGGGAGGCAGCGGCAGAGGGATGTCCTGGAGAGAAACAGGATCTCCCCGTATGCCTGCCTGGAGCTTGCCTACAGCGCAAGCCCACAGCTCTTCGGGCGCACCCTTGAGGACGAGGACGCCCTCGCGTTCCGCATAGGGATAGGGGACGTGCCCCTGGCGGCAGACATCTCCTGGCCTTCCCGCTCCTTCTCCCTCGTGCAGGACCCGCTCACCGAGGCAGCCCTCGAGATGGCGGAGCGTCCCCAGATGATCGAGGGGGTGCCTGTGGCCCTCGACCTCAAGGAAACCCGCGTGGTGGGCATCGCGGGCGAGAAGGGCCTGCGGGATGCCCTCGTCCGCTCCCTCATCGTGCAGGTGACGACCCTCTACAGCCCCCGCGTGCTCAAGCTCGCCTGCTTCTTGGACCCGGAGGACGACAGGGGGCTGGGGGACGCCTTGAGGCGCCTCGAGGCCACGCTCGGGGAGGACGGGCGCTGCCGCATGGTGGCGTCTTGTGCCGCGGACGCCCGCGACCTCGGCGGACACCTCTCCCGCGCCCTTGCCGTCCATGCCGAAAAGGGGCAGGGTGGCATCCACTACCTCGTCCTCGCCTGCAACCGCCGCCTTGCCGCAGCGACCGAGCTGGCCTCGCACCTGGAGAAGGGCGGGGAGGCTTCGGCCACCCTCGTCTATACGGCCGACACCGTCGAGGGCCTGCCCGCCTCTGCCACCCGCGTGGTGGAGCTCGCGCCTTGCGCCTCGCGCACCTTCCTCGCACATGACGCCGCACGGAGCGAGCTCCCCTTCGTGCCGGACGCCTGTCCGGACGTGCACGACCTCTTCGACCTCGCCAAGGCGCTCTCGCATGTGCGCCTTGTGCACCAAGGCCCCTCCTTCACGCTTCCCTCGTCCCTCGGCTTCATCGAGTGCCTGGGTGCGTCCTCGGTAGACGCCCTCGGCATCGAGAGGCGCTGGGGGGAGGCCGACGCCACCCGCTCCCTCGCGGCGACGGTAGGCCTCACCTCAGAAGGGACCCCGCTCGTGCTGGACGCCCATGAGGCGGCGGACGGCCCCCACGGCCTCGTGGCCGGGACCACGGGGTCGGGCAAGAGCGAGCTCGTCATCACCTGGATACTCTCGCTGTGCGTCTCCTATCCCCCCGACCAGGTCTCCTTCGTCCTCATCGACTACAAGGGAGGCGGGCTCGCCGCCGCCTTCTCGAGGGAGGGGCTCGTCCTCCCGCACCTGGCAGGCACCGTCACCAACCTGGACGGCTCGGAGGTGGCCCGCTCGCTGGCCTCGCTCAGGGCGGAGCTCACACGCAGGCAGAGGATGCTCGATGAGGCGAAGAGGGAGACTGGCGAGGCCACGATGGACATCACCTCCTACCTGCGCCACTACCGCACGGGCGACGTGGCAGAGCCGATGCCGCACCTCTTCATCGTGGCGGACGAGTTCGCAGAGCTCAAGCAGCAGGAGCCCGACTTCATGGAGGGCCTCATCTCGGCGGCCCGCATAGGCCGATCCCTCGGCGTGCACCTGGTGCTCGCCACCCAGAAGCCCGCGGGCGTCGTCTCCGACCAGATCTCGGCGAACTCGCGCTTCAGGGTATGCCTGAGGGTCGCGGACGCCGCCGACTCCAAGGAGATGGTCCGCCGTACGGATGCGGCCCGGCTCGAGGGTCCGGGAAGGCTCCTGCTGCTCGTGGGCTATGACGAGCGCTACGTGCTGGGGCAGGCGGCCTATGCGGGAGGGCCCTATGCGCCCGGTGCCTCCCTGCGCACCAAGGCGTCCGTCGAGCTCCTGACGCCCACGGGGGGCGTGCTCGACCGCCTGCGGCTGGAGGGGGCATCCGAGGCTGCGCGCACAAGCGAGCTCGACGCCTGTCTCGCCGAGGTCATACGCGTCGCCGCAGGCTCCGCATGCCGCAGGCTCTGGCTCGACCCCCTGGAGGCCCATCCCACCTTAGACGGGCTCAGCGCCCGCTACCCGGACGCCCATGGGCAGGACGCCCCTTGGGAGATAAACCCCCTCATCGGGGAGATCGACGACCCGGAGCATCAGAGGAAGCACGCCCTGACGCTCCCGCTCTCACGCGTGGGCAACGCGGCCATCTATGGCTCTGTGGGATCAGGTATAGAGGAGCTCGTGGGCTGCGCCCTCTACGACCTTCTAAAACATCATGACCCGCACAACCTTAATGTCTACATACTTGATTTCGCCTCTGAGCTCCTTTGCTCCTTCGGAGCCCACTCTTGTGTGGGGGATGTGGCGACGATAGACGATGTGGAGAAAGTCGGCCGCCTCTTCGATTTCCTGGAAAAGGAGATCCGCTCGAGGAGAAAGATGCTTTCAACTGCCCGAAAGAACTTTCATGCTTATGAGGCGAGCGAGGAGAGTCCTTTTGTCTCGATCCTATTGGTGGTGAATGGCATGGGGGCTTTTACCGAGCTCTTTGGGGAATATGAGACCAGACTTGTGCGGGTACTTCGTGACGGAGCCCGTGTTGGGATCTCGACTCTTGTCACAGCCACTGCACCAAGTGAGATACGCCTGCGTATCCGCCAGGGTTTCAAGCAATATCTTGCCTGCGAGCTCTCGAACAAGGACGATTATTCGCAGGTGTTCTCAAACATGAGGGGGATGGTAGCGCCTCTTGGATTTGCAAGGGGAATCATTGAGCGCGAGAACAAGAAGTACCTCTTCCAGGGGGCCTTTATCGAGGGAGTGGATGAGGACAGGCAAGAGCTTGTCGACAAGCTCATAGAGACGGGTTCGCATGAGGTGAGTGCAAGCCCTATAGCACTTATGCCGGAACATATTGTGCCACCAGATCTACACGCTCTCCAAAAGCCCCGCTCCCTTGCTATAGGGCTTTATGAGAACAACCTTGAGCCAGTATACCTTTCATGTGGGACAAGCCCTCTCGGGCGGGTCCACTATGCGTCGTCCGGAGTCGGACGTATGTTTGTGCAGTCGCTCTGCCTGCTCGCGCAAGCGGAGGATATTCCTTGCAGACTTGCTGACATGGACGGCCTTCTAGATGATGAGAAATGCCCAGGCATCTGTCGGACACGCAGACTCGAGGATGTTTTTGGGTGGCTTAAACAAGATATGGCGGCGGATTTTGATCTCATCATTATCACCGGCATAAAAGAGGGATTTTCCTCTCTTGAACCCCAGAGGGCGATTGAATTGAAAAATGCCCTTTCTGCCCTCAGCAGAAAGGGGAACAGATTCGTGCTTCTAGTAGATGGTGCTATGAGCCCCTCATATACACATGAGGGGTGGTATCTCAGCCACGCCGGACAGGGGGACGGTATATGGATAGGACCTGGGGCGGACGCACAGACGGCTATGCGGGTGTCCTATGGATCTGGAGACAAAATGGGGGGCGATATCGAAGGCGACCAGGGCTATGTGCTTATCTCCGGTCGTGCCCGCTTTGCCCAATTCATACATATGAGACATGAGGTTTCTGAGAGTAAAGATAGGTGACAGCAGTGGGAGATACCATACGATCAAATACGGTGACGGCCGATGCCATCGTAGAGGCATATCTAGACAGCTTTCAAGGCTATATTTACAAGAATTGTCTTGAGCAGATCTACAAACTCGCCCCCTATAGTGCCAATGACGTCCATGATTCGTTTTCCGCAAGCATTTTAGAGGCCACAAACGCGTGGGGAAACCTCATGAAGGCCGATGCAAAGATGATCTCGGAGGTCGCGGAGGAGTTTTCCAGCATTGATTTGAAGGTCGCTTCCAAGCTTATGGGAAGAGGTGTCCCATGCTCATCCAGTTCAATAAAGCCAAGAATGCTCTAGAGAAGGAGAACAAGAATCTTGGTGAGAAGATGGACGAGGCCCGGCGGCAGATAGACGCCATCGAGAGCCTCTCACTCGAGGACCAGGGACTCACGGGGGCTGCCTATAGGAGTTTGGAGGAACGTATACATCTGCGCGCCTCGGTGCTCAAAGCCCACTATGTGGCATATCAGGAGATACAGGCTGCAAATGGCAATAACATCTCGGCGCTCGGAAGGCTCAAGCCCTCGGGGGAAGACGGTGAGGGTGCGGTCGATCCGGATGCGTGTGGGAGGAGGATTGAAGAATACCAGAAGAGACTCTCTGACATAGATGCCCAAATCGCCAATGCCCAAAAGGAATATAGAGAACTGTCCGCTTTACTGCCTCGTGGAGAGGCCCAGCCCCTTGCCTTTCACCTCGGACAGGAGTGGCATTTCCGTCCTGAGAGGGAGGCCATTCACGCCTTGATTGAGATGAATACCGAGGCGATGGATCTGGCCAGGTCGTATATAGGATATGCGGAGGGGATCTATGAGGGGGCAAAGGGTCAAGTGGAAAGGATGCTCGACGCGTCGACCACATCGGTAAACTCAGTCCTCTATTCAGGTCGCTATGAGGCATCTGACTGGATGCTGGAAGTCGATAAGGGTTACGAGATCTCCCAGATTCGCCGCAGGCTCTCCACTAACGGTGTTATTAACAGAGGGGAGGTAGAGAGACTCTTTGGAAAGGAGGAGCCTCTCACGGATGTGGAGAGACGTGCCCTTGCAATGCTCTTTATAGATCTGGGGAGGGCAGCCCGGGCCGGCAACAACGAGCAGCTCAATATCCTTTTGAATTTAGGATATAGAAATGACGGGGGAAGGCGTATCTCATACGATCAAAATTTGGATAGCCATGCAATAACCTATGTGGTCACGAGGGAGATGAAACCCGGCTTTTGCGATTTTCTGCTGTATTGTTCCAATCCTAAGTGTGCAAGTTTTGAAAGGCTTGAGGGGTCTGGAAAGTACCAGGATACAAAGAACTATCTCTGCGCAATCTGTACAAGCTGCCTTCAGGTGAGGAAGTTTGGGGTATTGGCGACATCGAGATCTAGTGGGCCGATAGATTACGGTCCCGTAAACTCAAGCATCGAGGTCTCATTTGGGGTTGAGAAGAAAATCGGTGGGGACGGGGAAGGCGAAGACATCAACCTGCTGCATATACGCTATACAAGATCGGGACTTGCGAGCCAGTATAAAGACAACCGAGCCATGCAGGATCTATCAGCCATTACCTTTGACATCGCCTATGAGGGGGATGTCGCGGGGAACGCCGCCGATTTGACCGGCTACTACGCGGCGCATGAGGCCTTGGGTGTGGACCCCGGAAAGGAGGCTGTATACGGGGCGCTTGTCAGTGGATTCTCAAGTTTCGTGTCCGTCGGCGAGCTTCTGGGAGGGGGCTTCTATGGTCTTATGTATGATGCGACAAAGGGCGGGGTGGAGGCCTATTTGAGTGCGTTAGAAACAAAAGACAGATACACCGAGCTGGGGGCCTTGGCCCAGGTCGGAAGCTCCGCCGAAGACCATTTCATTACAAAAGGTGCGATCATCCATGTCCATGGGCTGTCCAACTCAAAAGCGCCTAAGACAATCTTGGTTCCCGACCAGGATGACTACTCAAAACAATGTGATATAGAGGCGAGTAAAGAATACGAGGCGTACAAAAAGGAATGCGAGAGGTCCTCAAAGGAAGCCGACTCTTTGGGAAACTGGTTAACTGATAGTGTGACGGTTACGAAAGAAGATGCTTTATATGACGCTGTTAAAAAGGAATTAGAAGAGGAACATAATAGAAATAGAAAGAATGCCTTAGGTAACAAAAATAGAAAGATTACCCTAAGTGGCAAAAATCCAAATGGGGATCTGCAAATTGACAGAAGAAAATATATAGAACTTAAGGTTACCTACAACAATCTAGTGGAGGAGCACCATGAGAACACTGACTAGGCGCCGCCTCATACAGGGCTCGTCCCTTCTCGCCGTATCGGCCCTACTCTCCGCCTGCGGGAAGGGGGAAGAGGAGAAAATAAAGCCTGAAGAGTTCTGGAAAACCCCAGGCTCTCCCACAAAAGAATACCACGGCTTCATCGACGAGTCCGGCTCCTGGGCGATACCTCCCCAATTCAGTGAGCCCAGCTATTTCTCAGAGGATGGCATGGCGCCCGTCCTTCTTCGCAGATACATAGAAGAGCAATTTAGGGCCTGTATCTACTCGGGCATCATCGACACCTCGGGGGGGTGGGTGAAGGAACCTGAGTATAGGTTGGAGATGGACGATGGTTTCAGCGAGGGGCTCATCGGCACCATCGTGAGAAGCAAGCCAGGATACCAATCAGCTGACGACATGGGCGGCTACATGGATGCCTCAGGGGAGTGGGTCATAGAGCCCACAATCCAGGTAGGTGAGGAGGGTTGGCTGGACTATTTCCACGAAGCAGATTCCTTCATCGGGGAGCTGCATACGGCAGTCCGTGTATTGACCGATAAAGAGGCAAAAGAATACCGATGTGGAGTCATCAATCAAGAGGGCAGTTTTATCATTGAAGGGAAGTTTGGAAAGATTATATTGGGCTCAGGTCCCTTAGTCGTTGCAAGGGATATCAGCGATGGAGACGAGTCGCTATATGGCTTCATCGACAACACGGGAAACTGGGTGATCCCTCCCACCTTCAAATTCGCCGATACTTTTATGGGTGAATATGCATGTGCGGTAGACACGGAAACTGGACTTTCGGGGCTGATCACCCAGGACGGCCAGTGGGCGATTCCGCCAAAATATCGGGCTGCAATCTCCATAGACGGTACCCGCGCGCTTGCCCGAGATCCACAAAGCGGCCTCGTGGGGGTGCTCGACCTGTCCCAGGACAGCTGGATCGTCGGGCCCAGGTGGTATGATGCGTGGACCGAGTCCGGCCACACCTATGTGATGGCAACGACAGAGAAGGGTGGCCCGGTAGGGATATATGCCATAGACACGGGAGAGACCGTCTTGGAGCCTGCATACAAAGACCTTATGTATGGTTCCCGTCTGATCGCCGCCCAAGAGCTCGGGAGCGGGCTCTGGGGATACATCGACATAGGGGGGACGTGGGTCATAGAGCCTGTCTACCGGAATACCTGGGGTTTCTCCTCAAACGGCCTCGCCTCCGCTCAGGAGGCGATATGACATGCCGCCGATGACGAGGCGCCGCCTCATACAGGGCTCGTCCCTTCTCGCCGTATCGGCCCTACTCTCCGCCTGCGGGAAGGGGGAAGAGGAGAAAATAAAGCCTGAAGAGTTCTGGAACACCCCAGGCTCTCCCACAAAAGAATACTACGGCTTCATCGACGAGTCTGGCTCCTGGGCGATACCTCCCCAATTCAGCAATCCCAGCTATTTCTCAGAGGATGGCGTGGCACCTGTCCTCCTCCGCAGATACATAGAGGAGCAATCTAAGGCCTGTGTCTACTCGGGTATCATCGACACCTCGGGGGAGTGGGTGAAGGAGCCCGAGTACAGGCTGGAGACGGGCCACAGCTTCAGCGAGGGACTCGTCGGCACCATCGTGAGGGAAAGGCCCGGATACAAATCAAAAGACGACATGGGCGGCTACATGGGCACCTCGGGGGAGTGGGCCATAGAGCCCAAGGTCTCCGTAGGGGACAATTTCCTCCAACCCTTTTGCGCGGCCAACTCCTTCGTCGGGGAGCCCTATGCGATGGCACCCTCACTCGTCGATAAGGAACGAGATATATGTCACTATGGCCTCATCGACAAAAGGGGGGATTGGCTCATGGAGCCCAGATTTAAATATCTCGATGCGTATTTCGACTCCAAGCAGACACAGGTAGGCTTAGCTGTCGCGGCAGAGAGCAGCGGGGTGACGAGTCTCTATGTGGCTTCATCGACAACACGGGGAACTGGGTGATCCCTCCCACCTTTAAATTTGCTTTCACCTTTGTGGGGGAGTATGCATGGGCAATGGATGTGAAGACTGAACTTGTGGGGCTGATCACCCAGGACGGCCAGTGGGCGATCCCGCCGAAGTATAGAGATCTGGATCGCATAGATGCTACCCGTGCGTTTGTCCGAGACCCGCAAAGCAACCTTGTAGGTGTGTTCGACCTGTTCCAGGAAAGCTGGATCCTCGAACCCAGATGGTACCATGCGTGGACCGAGTCCAGCCATACCTATGTGATGGCAAAGACGGAAGAAAATGGCCCGGTGGGGATGTATGTCCTGGACACGGGAGAGACCGTCTTGGAGCCTGCATACAAAGGCCTCATGTATGGCTCTCGTCTGATCGCCGCCCAAGAGCTTGGGAGTGGACTTTTAGGATACATCGACATAGAGGGGACGTGGGTCATAAAACCCAGCTTCAAGGATGCATATCCCTTCCGCAATGGTCTTGCCTGCGCCTCCCCGAGTGAGTGAGGGAAGTATGTCTCGCCAAACCCCAAATACCATCGAAGAGCTTCGTAGGTCCTACTTGAGAAGTAGAGAAGAGCTCACCGACCAAAAGAAAGCTGTCCAGAAGCTAAAAGCATTCTGGGAAGATTTCCTCACACAGGCGAGCCGCATCTCCGCCCAAACAGAAGACGACCTCCTCTTCTCCATGGGACAGCTCGAGGGAGATGACTTGGCAAGGCTTAAAGGGGCCCTTGCTGACGTAGTTGATGCGCGAGTGGAGACAAGGAACCTTATCATGCGGGAGATAGAGGAGGCTCAAGAAGAGGAGACCCGGCTGCATAAAAGGATAGAGGAGCTTGATGAGGAATACGCCTATGAAAGAAAGAGACTGCAAATGCTGTATGAGGGACAGAAGGAGTAGCCCATGTCAGCTATCAGCCTCATGATAACCTCGCCTGCCTTGGGAACTCCCGTGAGCATGTCACTCTCCCTTGAGCTTACCGTAGGGGAGGCGACGGCGCTTATCGCCCGTATCCTGGCACGGAAGTATCCGGCCCTCTTTACTCCTACAGGAGACGAGATGCTCGTGCTCCTTGAGGAGGATTCTTTTGAGTCCGCATCTGCTGTGCTCAATCCAAAGGAGATCTTAGGTACGCTCCTTGCAACCCATGTCATAGAGGAAAACTCGAGGATTGCGCTGGTGTAGGTATGAAGATCAAGACCAAAAAGACGTTTTCCGGCAAGCTGAGATTCCTGCGGGTCACCCTCTCCAAAGACGAGTCGGTGGACTATATGGTTGCCCAATGGCTCAAGAACTACTCGGAGGACATCTTCGTACCCTTCACCTATCAGGAAAAGAGAAGGACCAGGCTCTTTTATGACCTGGAGGATACCGTCCCTCTGACCACCTTGGTGAAGACAAAGCTCTCCCTCGGTCAGTACGAGAGAGCCTTGAGATATATCAGCGAGGTCGTGGCGACGACGACCTCGCTGAGGCGTAGCCCCAATTCCCTTCTCATGGCTCCTGAGTATGTGTTTGTACAGGATGGCTCCGCCCTTCGCTTCATCTTCGTCCCCGTGACGCAAAAGCGCGTCAAAACAGCTCCTTTAGAGCTTATAGGATGGCTTTCTGACGATAAGAACGTATCGCTCGTGGTTGACTCCGATATGCGGCACGTGCGGGCATTGAACGCATGGGCCCAGTCACAGCAGGTGTTTTTCCCCGAAAGGTTCAACGAGTTCCTTGATCGGGAGTTTTCACGCAGCGGTTCAAACGACCAGGCACATGCGGTCTACGAGCCTGAAGTCGATGAAAAGGTGCGCGAGAAGTGCCTCGTCGACCCCGTCTTCCTCATCACAGGAGCCGCAATCCAGGAGCCCACGGTGCAAGAGCGCATGGCAGAAAGCCCCCAAAACCCCGTGCCTTCTGCCGGCATGGGACAGCCGGGAGAGCCCCAGGGGCCTCAAGACAGGCAAGAGGCCCAGGGCGTCCAAGGCGCTCAGGACACCCAAGGTACTGACACCTCCGCAACCCGCACGGAGGCCACTTCTGCGCCCTTGGCTGGAGGTCAGCCCCATACGGGCCCCCTCTCGATCATGCGCGTGAAGGATGGGCTTACCTATGGGCTTACCGGCAAGGTCCAGATACTCGGCCGCTCACAGGAGGTCGATATGACCTTTACTGGAAATACCGACATTTCGCGGCAGCATGCCACGGTAGAGCTCACCCAGCAAGGGGAAGTGATCCTTACCGACCTCGGTTCCGCCAATGGCACCTGGGTGGAAGGCCGCCGGCTTGCCGCCCATGTAGGTGTGCCGCTTCATCAGGGGGATATGTTCCGCCTTGCCCATGAGTGGTTCCAACTGGTGTAGGGAAAGGGAGGAGCAAGTGAGAGGGACAACGGCGTAAGCGCGAGGGTTCATAGGAAAAGGCTTGTAGACAGGATGGCTACGACCCCTATTCCGACCGTCGTCCCGAACAGGAACCCCTATTTGAGCAAGACTCTTGGGCATAGGAGCTGACGGGGAGTCTGGGTTGACGGGAGATCCTTCTTCTGAGCAAGAGGCCTTTCTTCCGGGCAAGAGGCGTTTCTTGCGACGCTCTTCTCGCCATGGCCCTTCTTGTCCATGGGCTTGAGTTGGAATGCAGCAAATAACGCATCTGAAACTACAATCTAGAGTGCAAAAAACGCAGTCAAAATTGGAAAAATAGCGCAAAAAACGCATCTGAAAACCATCTTTTTGATGCAAAAAACGCAGTCAAAAGTGTATCATTAAGTGTGAAAAACGCATTTTTACCTGTTAAACAGTACAGGGAGATGATGTCATGCTTAAGCGTAAAGCATACAAGGAATTAGAAGACTGGAAACGGTACAAGACGAAGCAGGCGCTTCTTGTTAAGGGAGCGCGGCAGGTGGGAAAGACGACTCTTGTCAGGCAGTTTGCGGCAAACAACTATGAGGTTCTTGCCGAGGTAAATTTCTTTGATAATAGGACCGCTCTAGAAACGATAGAGAGGGCAACCGATGTCGATGACCTGTTATTGCGTCTCTCCGTCCTGAGCGGAAAAGAATTGGAAGCTGGAAAGACCCTCGTTTTTCTCGATGAGATCCAAGAATGCGGTGGAAATCTCCTTACTTGGATCAAGATGCTTCTTGAAAGAACCGACTACGACTACATTCTTTCGGGCTCTCTGCTAGGGCTTGAGGTATCCAACATTTCCTCCCTTCCCGTTGGCTTTTTGCAGGAAGTAACCTTGTATCCCCTTGATTTTGAGGAGTTTTGCTGGGCAAGTGGGATAGGCAAGACGGCATTGGAAGCCGTTTCTGCCTGTATGGAATCCCTTACCCCTGTGCCCGATTATCTGCATGATAAGCTTACGGACACCTTTTACCGGTATCTTTTGGTAGGCGGTATGCCTGATGTTGTGCAAGCCTTTGTAGACAGCAACGACCTCCTGCGGGCCCGCAATCTGCAGAGAGGAATTGTGAACATGTATGAGATGGATATGGCCAAGTATGTATCGGATACGCTTGAGGCTCGCCAGGTACAAATGGTATACGAATCCATACCTTCTCAGCTGAATTCCGAGAACAAGCGCTTCAAGTACGCAAGGCTGGGGAAGAGCCTGAGGTTTGCCAACCTTGAATTCGCCTTTGACTGGCTTGGACATGTAGGCGTTGTCCTTCCGGCATTCCGAGTCAATGAGCCGACGTTTCCCCTTGCCGCCCATGAGGACCGAAACATGCTTAAGCTGTATTCGAATGACGTCGGCCTGCTTACCGCCCAAATGATGGGGGATGTCGATATCAACATCCTCAATAGAAGGTCAAGCATAAACTTTGGGTCGATATTTGAGAATGCGGCAGCCCAGGAGTTCAAGGCGTGTGGAAGGGAACTGCGCTACTATAATTCCTCCAAGATAGGCGAGGTTGATTTTGTGCTTCAGGGGCAACAAGGAGGCATCGACCTCTGTGAGATAAAGAGTGGTAAGAACTATCGACGCCACAGTGCGCTTGACAATCTCCTAACCACAAGAAACTACAGCTTCGAACATGTCTATGTATTCCATGACGGCAATGTGGATACTCCAGGAGCTTTCGAAGGTGTTACGTATCTCCCTATTTATATGATGGGTATGGCACTGGGCTGAGATTACCTTAATATATGCGAGGAAAAATAGAAATATGCCGTAGTCCTCTAATGATAGATAGCAAGAAAATTAGGCTTTTTATTTCAGAGTCATATTCATAAGCGAAAACTGCCCCTGCCGATATTTCAAAGAAAGTGCTTTTGTCCATACGAGAAACACAATACTCCTTCTTAGAGCAATTAAATGGCCAAGAAGAAGTCTGCATCATCTGAGTTTTCCAGATTTTGTTTAGCCGAGAAGAAGCTCAATAAGAAACCCGATATTAAGCATATGACAGGAAAGATGACAAGTTCCCACTTTTTTGTCCCCATCTATCGATGAAATCGCCAAACCAATGGGCTGGTATTGATTGGGGGATTGAATTCCAAGAAGCAAGTAAAACAACCATGGGCAATAGTCCCAATAGTATTGCCATTAAACTTACAATAGTTTTGCCAAGATGTCTCTGATTCGTCTCCATGATGCTATCATCTCCAATATAAGGCCAGCAAAAGACACACTTTAGAGTATAGCCTTTGCAGCTACGAGCTTTCCAATGGCTCTCAGTGTCCAGAATCATGCCGGCGGTACAACTAGCCTAGAAGTGATGATCTTTGATCGCGCGAAGCTTGAACGGTTTTGCCAAGAACTTCAAAACCGCGTATTTGCGGATAAGGAACAGGTTCGTCATGACGAGGCACAGAATCTGCGCATGCAGCAGACGATGCTTCAGCAGATGCAGCTGCAACAGATGCAAATGCAGAACCAACAAGCTCAACAGAACTCTCAAACTCCGCAACCATTGCAAGATGAGTAGCCGTAGGATATAGAAAAAACAGGAAGACTTGTTTAAGGACTGGCGAGGAGGACGTTCTTCTCGCCAGTTGCTTGAATCCCAGATGTATCGCTAACATTGGGATTCAAGCATTTTGCGGTAAGCGTTGCTTAAAGATCGGAATGCCTGAAAGGCTTGACCTGAAGCGGGTATATGAGGGATGTATTGAAACACTCAGCCATGCGTGCTGTATAGAAGAAAGCGAGCTATTATGGCTACTCCTACCCTTGAGCTTTTCTTTAAGCCTACCTGCCCATATTGCCACAAGGTTCTTTCATTTATGAAGGATCACAATATTGAGCTTCCTCTGCATGATATTGAGGCCGATGAAGCTGCTCGTAATCGCCTCATTGAGGTCGGCGGTAAGCGTCAGGTGCCGTGCCTTTTCATTGACGGCGCTGCGATGTATGAGTCAAACGACATCATTGCCTATCTGAGTAAAACATTTGATGTTGACCATGTGGATTCAAGCGAGAAGAACGACGCAGCACCTGCCGGCGGATCTTGCACTATTGGTGGAGGTTGCTCTTTCTAAATCAAGTCAATTAGTGCGAGCTGTGCTGTAAGAAAAGCCCGGGCGACAGATGCCCGGGCTTCTCGCGTATTTATGGATTTATTCGTGGCGTTGACGGTGTCGAAGACTGATGTAGTCGCTTATCAGTAACAAGAAGAGAATCGACATGCTGGTAAAGCTTCCGATGACGGCGCCGTTTAGTCCGTCAAAGCTCACCATCATAAAGACAACGGGAACGGCAATGATGACTGAGATGAGATAGATTCGGGTTACACTTTTCTGCGCGCGCAAAATCGTAATAATTTGGTAGAGGTAGTCGATACCAGCGCAGATACCGCCCGTAATAACCATCACGTGCGCCAGACCTCTATATGATTCAAAATCAACGCCATACAAGAAGGTATTAAGCGGAATGCCAATGCTGTCAACAAAAAGTACCGTGACCGCAGTAATGAGAATAATGACACCAAGCATTGCAAATACTACGAGGTCAAAGCGATGCTTGGAGTCGGGATTTTCCCAGATATTGGCAAGTCGAACAAGCTGCGGTCGATATATCAAAATTGATAGCATTAAAATCATATGCGCAGGGAAGTACAGGGCATTAAAGTAGAGTTGATTGTCATAGGAAAGCGAGATTTCCATGGCAAACTTTGGGATTGAATCAATAAGGTTATACAAAAAGAGGCCCAAAAAGAGTGGCCAGCATTGTACAAAAATCCTCTTAATGCCTCTGAGAGTGAGCGGCGTGCTTTTTTCGGTCTCGAGAAGCGCAAGAGGTATGGTAACCGCAACAAGGGTGAGCAGTGCCGTCAGACCCATTGCCCATGTGGCCCATGTAAGATTTCTTGTGATAAGCAGCACAATACTGAACGTTAGAAATCCTAAGATACAACGCAGAGCCTGAGAAATACCGGCAAGATAGAGCTTGTCTTTTTGTTGAAGACGACCCTCATATACATCAGCCATGCCATCAGCAAAGCGAAACGCAAACATGCCAGTACAAACAGAAAACATGGGTTCACTATAGCCGCGGAGCAAACACCACATAAGTCCGGCAAGCACCATGCCAATACAGGTTACAAGACGCTGCACTTGGTATTCAGAAAACGACTGCATCTCGTCGAGGTCGGAAACCTGAAATGTTCTTACGCCATATTGAGCAACAAAGAGCAAAAGCATACCTATAACAAAAGCCATAGAAAAAAGACCCGCCTGCTCTACCCCCACAAGCTGAGAACAGACAACGGTAAGTAAGGGGAACAGTGCCCCCCAAGAACTCTGTCCTATGATATTTGCTATATAGTCACGCTTGGTTTGGTGGGCAAGATATTGCGAGCTCTGTTGAGCAAGACCTCCTGAAAAGATAGATGAGATAATCCTATCCCACCAATGACCGACTATTGATGTGAAAGTGCCGGATGCACCTTTGTCCTGGTCGGCTTCGATTGCCCTGTCAGAGTATCGAGGGGTGCGGTGTTTGGGCACTTCGGTTGGCTGTGGCTTTCGACCAAACATAAACAGACAGAAATCCTTTCAGTACGTCTTCAAGCGCTGCGTACACCTCGGCAATGGGGCGTCCATGTGTACGTCTTTGAGCGATACGTTGCCCGCCGGCAAGAAGAGCTTGTGTTCAAGTACTTCTCGACAGACTAGTATGATTGTACGGCACGATGTACATCTGGTTACAGAAAGCATAATTTTGCACGAAATCTGTTACAAATGAGTAAAGTAAAAGAGTAAGAGACTCATCCCAGACATGAAGGGATCGATGTAATGTCTGACGCTAAGATAGACAGCATTCGTTCTAGCAGGGAAAATGTTCGTGCGGTAAAGGAAGACCTTGACGAAATCAGAGGTGCCGTGCGGCGTGGAGATTTTGGTATAGAACGCCGTGATGCAGAAATTGCAGCGGCGCGTACCGTCATTGACGCTGTTAATGCTCCTGTCGAGCTGCGGGATAACCTTGCGCTCTTTTTGCGACTGGTTCGTAAAGTATTGAGTGAATACGATGAAGATTTACGGCGGGGCTTTGATACGCTTTTAGTAAACGCCATTGCAGCAGGTCCCGATGATGCTTCGGCACGTATCGAGGAGCTTCGCGTGAGTGAGAAAGGATCACCTGCAGGTTTTGTAGCTTCTATCGCAGCAGCTATTGACTCTGCACGAACCGCCGATGCGGAGAAGCGCTCACTCAACTCGTTTTTGCAATTTGTTTCAAAAATCGATGATCTTTCCGTTGAAAAATCCACGCTTTTAATGCGCGCATTTGTAACGTACTTCCACCTTGCAAACCTTTGTGAAGAAAATTATCGTGTACAGAGCTTGCGAGCACGAGAAGCAGCGGTCCCTACTACAGCTGCTGATAATCCAATCAATGATATCACGGTGGCATATCGCCAGCTTATTGAGGAGTGTGGAGAGGAAACTGCACGCCTGTGCCTTAAGCGTCTGGAGTTCCATCCTGTCTTTACGGCGCACCCCACCGAAGCCCGCCGCAAAACGATAGAAAAGCGTATCCGCACGATATCGGAGCTCTTAGATGAGCGCGCTCAGCTTGGTGGCATTGCGCGTCTTGAAAATGAACGCCGCATGCTTGAGGAAATTGACGCGCTCTTTAGAACTTCTCCAATCGCGCATAAGAAACCCACTCCAATTGAAGAGGCCGATACCATCTTGAACCTCTTTGACACGACACTGTTTGAAATGATCCCCAGCGTATATCGTCGTTTTGACGACTGGGAGTTGGGAGACGCCGCAGGAACGGTGCCTCCCGTGTGTCCGCCCTTTTTCCACCCCGGGAGCTGGATTGGTTCTGACAGGGATGGAAATCCTAACGTCACCGCACGTGTTTCTCGCAAAGTTGCCGAGAAGTACCGTGTGCACGTGTTGGATGCCCTTGCTCGGGAGACTCATGATATCTCCCGCTCTCTTACGCTGGATGGTATTTCCACGCCGCCGTCTGATGAGTTGACCCAGCTGTGGAGCCATCAGACTGAAATGAGCGAGACCTTATCGTCACACGCATTTGATAAGGCAGGATCCGAGTTGCATCGTGCCACCATGCGCGTCATATCCGATCGGCTGAACGCCACCATTAAACGTAATTCGGATCTGATGTATCAAAACGCAGAGGAATACATCGCCGACCTTCGTATCGTTCAAGATTCACTTGCCAAGGCAGGCGCCGTTCGCGCTGCATACGGACCTATGCAAAAGATCATTTGGCAGGCGCAAACGTTTGGCTTCCATCTGGTTGAAATGGAGTTCCGCCAACATTCACTCGTGCACACGAGGGCTCTTGAAGATATTCTCGAACATGGCCGTGCGGGCGAGAAGGGCGAACTCGACCGCATGACACATGAGGTCATGGATACGTTCCGTGCAATCGGATCCATTCAACGCAAGAATGGCATCAACGCTGCCCGGCGCTATATCATTTCGTTTACGCGCAGTGCCGAGGATGTTGAGAACGTCTATAAACTTGCACGCTTGTCCTTCTCGCATGAAGAGGACGCTCCCGTGCTTGACGTCATTCCGCTGTTTGAACAAATTGAAGATTTGGAAAACGCCGTAACCATAATGGAGAAGGTCATTCAGCTGCCGGACGTGCAGCGGCGTTTGGCACAAACAGGACGTCGTTTAGAGGTTATGCTGGGGTATTCCGACTCTTCAAAAGACGCCGGTCCAACGTCTGCCACCTTGGTGCTCCATGCCGCTCAGGCCGCTCTTGCAAAGTGGGCTGAAAAGAACGACATTGATCTTGTGCTGATGCACGGACGCGGCGGAGCGGTAGGACGTGGAGGCGGACCGGCAAATCGTGCGGTTCTTTCTCAGCCCAAGGGTTCGGTGAATTGCCGCTTTAAGCTTACCGAACAAGGTGAGGTTATCTTTGTCCGCTACGGAGATCCAACGCTTGCGTGCCGCCACGTTGAATCCGTGGCGGGAGCGACGCTTTTACAATCCGCGCCTTCCGTTGAGCACGTTAATACCGACATGACCATAAAGTATGCGTCTTTGGCAAAAGAGCTCGATCAAGCTTCGCAAGAGCGCTTCCATACACTTCTGGATACAAAAGGATTTGCCGAGTGGTTCTCGGTTGTCACGCCTTTGACGGAGATAGGTCTTTTGCCCATTGGTTCTCGTCCGGCAAAGCGTGGCCTTGGGGCAAAATCGCTTGATGACCTCAGAGCGATCCCGTGGATTTTTTCGTGGTCTCAGGCTCGCATTAACCTTGCTGCTTGGTATGGTTTGGGAACCGCTTGTGAAGCGATAGGGGATTTGGGTCGTCTGCGTGCGGCATATAAGGAATGGCCGCTTTTTACGACCTTTATCGACAATATCGAGATGTCTTTGGCAAAGGTTGATACGCGTATTGCACGGCTCTATCTTTCACTGGGAGACCAGGCCGAGCTCTCTGAAATGGTTCTTTCCGAGATGGCTCTCACAAGAAAATGGGTGCTTGCAATTACGGGCAATAAATGGCCCCTTGAGAATCGTCGCGTACTTGGTCCGGTTATTCGCCTTCGCCTCCCGTTTGTAAACGTACTTTCGGTTACGCAGGTACATGCCCTGTCTGAGTTGCGTGTTCATAAAGAGTCTCTCACGCCAGAAGAACGTGAGCGCTTTATTTATCTTATTTTGTGTACGGTATCTGGTGTAGCGGCAGGTTTGCAGAATACGGGATAATGGCAAATTTGGTTTTTTGGCAATCAAAGTTGAATTTGTATAACTTTTGGTCCTATACTATCTAAGATTAGAGTTCGATAAGACAAACTAAGTTAGTTTGTTGTTACCTGTTGGGGGACGCATGGATACAGAGCATGACAGTGCTCAAAGGGGACCACAGCTTCCACTTGCAATGCTTGGCGAGGGAGAGACCGCTCATATTGTGGGCGTGAAAGGTGCCTCTGAATTACGCCAACATCTTGCAACATTGGGCTTTGTTGATGGGGCAGAGGTGTCGGTTGTCTCACGAGTAAACGGTGACGTTATCGTGACCGTCAAGGGTGCTCGCCTAGGCCTTAACCGTCAGATGTCTAACCATATTATGGTGACACCATAATCATGTCTTAATGCCTTCATGTGGCAATTTTGTTGTTGTATAGCGCTGCATTTTGCGGCTTAGATGCCAGAGAAACTGGCAGGAGGAGGAAATATGTCCACTTTGAAGGAAGTGAAAGTGGGGCAGAGTTGTACCGTGGCCAAGTTGACTGGTACCGGCGCAGTAAAGCGTCGCATCATGGATATGGGCCTTACCAAAGGAACCGAAGTTCATGTAAAGAAGGTTGCCCCACTCGGCGACCCTATTGAGCTTACCGTTCGTGGGTACGAGCTCTCCATCCGTAAGGATGAAGCCGCAAGTATCGAAGTTACTGACGTTCACTAGAGGAGTAACGGATGTCCGATAAAACCATTATTGGTCTTGCAGGTAATCCAAACTGCGGCAAGACCACTCTGTTTAATGAACTGACAGGATCAAACGGATATGTCGGCAACTGGCCGGGCGTTACCGTTGAGAAGAAGCAGGCAACATGGCGCGTAGATAAAAACGTTACCTTCGTTGACCTGCCTGGTATTTATTCTCTTTCACCATATTCTCCGGAAGAGACGGTCTCGCGTGATTACATTGTAAACGAGCGCCCCGATGCCATCATCAATCTGCTTGACGTTACCAACCTTGAGCGCAACCTCTACCTGACCACACAGGTTCTTGAGGCAGGTCGTCCGGTTGTCGTTGGCTTGAACATGATTGACCTGCTCAAAGAGCGTGGCGACGTTATTGATACGAAAGTTTTGTCCGAGAAGCTCGGCGTTCCCGTTATTGAAGTTTCAGCACTTCATAACACAAATGTTACTGAGCTGGTTAAAGCTGCTATTGAAGCAGGCAAGAAAGATGTCCCCGCTCAAGGCCCCAAGTGCTTCTCGCCGGAAGTAGAGACAGCGCTTACAAAAATTGCCGGGCTCATTGCTGACGTTGCTCCTGCTGCGCTTTCCCGCTGGTACTCCATCAAGGTCTTTGAGCGTGATGCATCTGCCATTGCTCCTCTTGGCCTTTCTGCCGATAAGAGCGCGCAGCTTGAGGAGATTATTTCTGCCGTTGAGAAGTCCCGCGACGACGATGCCGAATCAATCATCACGTCTGATCGCTACGAATGGATTGCAACGGTCATGGCGGCAGCCGTGAAAAAAGCTCCCAAGAAGCTCACACGCTCCGAGAAAATTGACCGTATTGTGACAAACCGTATTTTAGGCCTGCCAATTTTTATTGCAGTCATGACGCTCGTATACTTCCTGGCTATTTCAACGGTGGGCACCGCGGCTACCGACTGGGTGAACGACAATCTGTTTGGTGAAGGTTTCCACGTCTTTGGTATCGGTGACGCCGAGTACAAAGCAGCGAAGGCAGAGTTCGATGAGCATCACTATGGCGATACCATTGATGCATATCTCGATGCTGCTAAAGAAGCCGGTATTGACACTGATGCTGCTCAGGCTGCTGTTGAGGCAAAAGAGTGGGATTCCGAGGATATTACGAATTTCATTGAGGAAGCCTCAAAGAAAAACGTTATTGCAACAACCACACCGCTGCACGATGAAGACGGTAATCTGATTGACACCGATGACAATCCAGTCAGACTTGATGCCGACGGCAACCCCATTCTTGCTGAAGGTCAGGTTCTCAAGACGGCCGGTGCCGTTACCGCTGATGGCTTTAAGACTGCTATCGAGGGCTCGGCTGAGGAACCCGAGGCTTCCAGCTATGGTATTTGGTCTCCGAGTATCCCTGACGTAGTGAAGGGTGCGCTCGAAAGTGCCGGTGCAAGTCCTGTGGTTGTCGGCCTCATCATTGACGGTATTATTGGTGGTGTCGGCTCCGTTTTAGGCTTCATCCCACAGATGCTTGTCTTCTTTGTACTCCTGTCATTCCTCGAGGACTGCGGTTATATGAGCCGCGTTGCCTTTGTTATGGACCGTGTGTTCCGTCGCTTTGGCCTCTCCGGCAAATCGTTCATTCCGCTTCTGATTTCTTCCGGCTGCGGTGTCCCTGGTGTTCTCTCAACACGTACCATTGAGAACGAGAAGGATCGTCGTATGACCGCCATGCTTACCACGATGATCCCATGCTCCGCCAAGCAGCCGATTATTGCGCTTGTGATGGGTGTTCTTATTGGTGGCTCAAGCAATTGGTGGGTTGCTCCCATGTTCTATTTCATGGGTGTTGCCGCAATTATTATCTCGGCCATCATGCTGAAAAAGACAAAGCCCTTTAGCGGTGAGCCTGCTCCATTTGTCATGGAGCTGCCTGATTACCACTGGCCTTCCATACGTTCATGGGCCATGCACGTGTGGGAGCGCATTTCCGCCTATATCGTAAAGGCCGGTACCATCATCTTTGCCGCTGCCGTTGGTGTATGGGCGCTTTCCAACTTTGGTTGGGCCACATGGGACGGCGGCTCCGGTGCCTTTGGCTTCTTGCCTGGCTTTGATGGCGCTCCTAGTGATGCCATGGAATACTCCCTGCTCAAGTATATCGGCGAGGCAGTTGGTGTTATCTTCGCTCCGCTCGGCTTCAGCAACTGGCAGTCGGCTTCCGCTTCCATCTCCGCACTTATCGCTAAGGAAAACCTTGTTTCCACCTTCGGCGTACTCTATGGACTTGGCGATGCTTCCGAGAAATCCGTTAACATGTGGTCCGCATTTGGCAACATGTTTACCGATGCAGGTGGCGTTCTCCACGTCGGTGCCATGTGTGCATTCGTGGCGTTTAACATGCTCGATGCTCCGTGCTTTGCTGCAATCGGTACGATTCGCCGTCAGATGGACAGTCCTAAGTGGTTCTGGTTTGCAATCGGTTACCAGTGCATCTTTGCATGGGTTGTCGGCTTGATTATTAACCAGCTCTGGGAGCTGTTTGTCCTCGGAACGTTTGGCGTTTGGACTGTGATCGCATTTGTGCTTCTAGCAGGCATTCTCTTCCAGCTGTTCCGCCCAACTCCTAAGTGGGATAAGAAGGACGACAAGATTCTTTCAAGCCTGAACGTTGCTTCTGCAAAGTAGGGGTGATGTTCGTGCAGACAGAGGATGTGTCCTCGTAAATATCTGCGGTAAGCGTTAGGTTTCAGGCAGGCTGCGGGCACCTCAGGGTGCGCGCAGCCTGTTTTTGTATAGAAGTAAGATTAATCTAACTTTGAAGATTTTGTGAAGAAGCGAGAAGAACGCCATTCTCACTAGAAAGTTTCTATAGGTTAACTTATTCTTACATCACGGAATGGATATACTCCTTCCGGGAGACGATTTCCCTAATCGCTCTCTTCTTAGGTTCCACGTGCCCAAGACGGTAGACCCTCTCCCTACTTTCTAGGCAAAGAACACGAGCCGCCGACTCTGGGTGTCGGCGGCTCGCCCCTTTTTAAGAGTAACAATGAAGTATCTGCCGATATACATCTACACTGCGTCAAAGAGCAGTTTCGCCGTGCTAATAAACGCCTACACCACATTTATGGCCGCACTTACTTACGCTCGGGTTCGCTTACGTCTGTCTGTTACTTTTTGTTGGGATCGGCATCCAGATCGCACGTCATGGATGCAAGGTCGCTGGTATCGCGATCAATTTTGATATTGAGTGAGAAGTCAGGGTACTTCTCGCTAATGTCTTGCATGATGTGGTACATGAGTGCTTCGGAATCAAAGCCAAACTCGACAACCATGTCAAACGCAACATATTTTTCGTCTATGTTGGCGGTAAATCCGTGAACCTGAATGACGCCATCGTGTCGCATGGCAATCTTGGTAATTTCCGTACGCATTCCGATGACGGTATTATCTTGCGTATTGCGTGCATAGATGCCAATGGCAGCTACGATAATTTGTCCGTCTGTCTGGTCATAAATCTCACTGGTCAAACGGCGCGTCATGGAGTCAATTTCAGTTGCGGTCATCTGATCGGAGATTTCAGTATGAAACGAACCAACATAGCGATCGGGCCCGTAGCTGTGGAGAATGAGGTCATATACCCCTTCTGCCTCGGGATCGTTTGCTACAATTTCAGCAACGCGAATGGAAAGCTCAGAATCTGCGCGCATACCAATAATCTCTTTCATGGAGCCACGTAGCATTTCAACTGCAGCCTTGATGATGAAGCCTGAAATGACAACTCCCACATACGCTTCAAGACTGATTTTTGTGAACGTAAAAATCAGAGCGGCGGCAAAAACCGACGTGGAAAGTATGGCATCAAAGAGGGCGTCCGATCCTGAAGCAATGAGCGTATCTGAGTGAACGCGACGTCCTCTTGCTTGCACAAAGCGACCTAAAACAATCTTTACGACAACCGCTACCGCAATGATTACCAGCGAAGTTGTTGAATACTCGGGTGTTTCGGGGTTAAGGATTCCCTTTACGGACTCTATAAGTGAAGAGATACCTGCATACATGATGATTGCGGCAATAACCGTGGTCGTAATGTATTCAATACGACCGTGTCCAAACGGATGCTCGCGATCTGCGGCGCGGTTGGAAAGCTTTGTGCCTGCAATGGTGATGATGGATGAGATGGCATCGGACAGGTTGTTAACCGCGTCAAGAACGACGGCAATGGAGTTGGAAAGAAGCCCAACGACGGCCTTAAAGGCCGCAAGCGCTACGTTTGCGGCAATGCCAATGATGCTGGTTTGAACAATGATTTTCTCGCGACTGGCCATGCGATCCGTCTTAGGTTCCGTTTGGTGTTGAGCTTGGGAATCGTTCATGTATCTTCCTTACGTAGGGGTGTCCGTGCTCGCAAGAATATTGTCCGTTACTTTTTTGAGCAGCCTTTTGAGCTCGATAGTTTCTTCTGGCGACAAGTGCACGCATGTTCCTATCTTTTGCGGAACAACAACCATTTTATCCTTCAGGGATGCTCCCTCGGGCGTAAGAGAGACAATCAGCCGACGACCGTCTTTGGCGCTTTTTTCGCGAAGAAGATACTTCTTGTCTTCAAGCTTTCGAAGCAGGGGAGTTAATGTGCCTGAGTCAAGCATGAGTTGTTTGCCAAGTTCATTCACGCTGACGGTTTTTTTCTCCCACAAAACCATCATGGCAATGTACTGGGTATAGGTGAGGTCAAACGGCGCGAGGAATGGCGTATATCGCCTCACAACTTCTTTGGCCGCTGCATACAGTGGAAAGCATAGCTGATTATCAAGAAGCAGCATATCCTCAAGAGACATGCTGTCTTTACTTGACATCGGATTCCACAAGATTTTTGATGGCGGCTTCAACTTTCTTCATGTCAACGGTTGGCTCAAATCGCGAGACGAGGTTGCCTTCACGATCAACCAAAAACTTGGTGAAATTCCACATGATATATGCCTTATCACCAAACTGCCTGTTGTTCTTGTCGGCAAAAGGCTTGAGCATAAGAGCTTTGGGGCTGTGTCCAAAACCCTCAAAAGGAAGCGCCGTGGCAAGACGCACAAAGAGGGGATCTGCGGTTTCACCGTTGACGTCAATTTTTTTGAACTGGGGGAACTCGGTCCCAAACTTCATGGTGCAGAACTGATGGATCTCGTCGTCAGATTCCGGGGCCTGGCCTGCAAATTGATTGCAAGGGAAATCAAGAATCTCAAAGCCTTCGTCACGGAACTTAGAGTAAATCTTTTCCAGGTCCTCATACTGTGGGGTAAAGCCGCAGCCGGTTGCGGTATTAACAATGAGAAGCACCTTTCCTTTGTAGGCGGAAAGAGGAACGGTTGCACCTGTGCGATCGGTAACGGACAGGTCGTATATGTTTGTGCTCATCGTAGTCCTTTCATATTGAGGTATGTGTGCCATGCGGCATACGAGAAGTGTAGCCGTTTTCTCGTATGTGTAATAGATAAATTGTACACAATCTAATTTTTCCAGAAATTTTACGGAGAAGTGCGGCTGCGATCTGCTTTCTCAATTGTTTGAGGAGGTACTACCAAAATCACCTTGGAAGCCATCATCAAAAAATTCCAAAAAAGTGAAATTTAACCCTTGCAATGTAAGAAAAAACTTCGTATGTTCAGATACATTATTTGTTGCAAACCTTCCTGTGGGGGATTGATCTTATACAGGAAAAGGAGCATAGAGGATAAGGAGTTTGTCATGAAAAAGAGAACAGGATTTTGCATTGGTGCTGCAGGCGCAGCTCTTGCCGGTGTTGTTGCAGGCCTTGCTTCAAACGGAACGCTTCACAAGGCGGCAGTAAAGGCAACCGTCTGCGGCCTGCGCGTATCCGATTGTGTTGCCGCTGAAACTCAGAACGTTGTTGACGAGGCAAATGACGTTGTCGCTGAGGCTCGCCGTGAGTCCAAGATCCAGGCAGCGGTCAATGCTCGTCTTGCGGAGATGGAAGAGGACATCCGCAAAGAGGTCACCAAGAAAATTGATGCCGAGGGCGCTCAGGCATAACCCATGCGCTATACCATTACGAATGAAATAGCCGGTCGCATCCGTTTGCGGTGCGACCTTGGCTTTATTGACGGCGGAGAAGCGCGCGGCATCGCATACGATCTTATGCGCTCGGGTTTAGTGCGGCACGCAGAGGTTCACCCCGTCAACCAATCACTGTTGGTGCGCTTTGACCCTGCCCGGCGTGAGGAAGTTTTGGCTTTTATCGCGGCCTTTGATCCGCTCAGACTGCCCCGCGAAGACGAGGCCGGTCTTGAAGACTTTTGCAATGCCATTGAAATGGCAAGCGAGAATAACCGTTTTCAAATGCAGCTTGCCTTTGTCTTTATGCGGCGCTGGTTGTTTAGGCTTCTTCCGCTTCCTTTGGCAATGCAACGTATATGGGTGTTGCTGCGTGCCATTCCGTTTTTGCGTGCAGGCTGGCAGCGTCTTATACATCGTGAGCTTAAAGTCGAGCTTCTTGATGCGGCAGCCATTTCCGCGTCCATTATGAACGGCAATTGGGGAGAAGCGGGGCAGATCATGTTCCTGCTCAATTTGTCGGGCGTTATGGAAGATCACGTGGCAAGCCGTGCACGCCTTGCGCTCCGCAATGGTCTCATTACCCGTGCCGATAACGTTTGGGCAGTTATTGATGGACAAGATGTTCGCATTCCCATTGCATCCGTTACAAAGGGGCAGATTCTGCATCTGAATGCAGGCAGTGTTTTGCCCGTTGACGGCAGCGTTGTGGAGGGCGAAGGTGAGCTGAACGAAGCGTCCATGACGGGGGAGTCACGTTTGGTGCACAAGCGTGAGGGATCTACCGTTTATGCAGGCACGGCTCTTGAAGACGGGGATCTGAAGATTCGCGTTACTGCGCCTCCAGGAGTTTCTCGCATTGATGGTATCGTTGAGATGGTTGAGCAGTCGGCTCAGCTAAAAGCCGGAGCTCAGTCAAAGGCCGAGCGTCTGTCCGATGCGCTGGTTCCGTATAACTTTGCGGCGTTTTTTGCACTTCTCGCCATAACACGCAATGTTCAAAAGGCCATGACGGTGCTGATGGTCGATTATTCGTGTGCCATTAAGTTGTCGACACCGGTGGCCGTGGGTAGTGCAATGGATGAGGCTGCCAATTTTGGCATGACCGTCAAAGGCGGTAAATATCTCGAGAAGTTCGCTGCGGCCGATCTCATTGTTTTTGACAAGACGGGTACTTTGACCAAAGCCGTACCGCATGTCGAAAGTGTCATCAGCTTTGATGAACGCTCCGAAAACGAGCTCTTGAAACTTGCCGCCTGTATCGAGGAGCATTTCCCACACAGTATGGCCCGCGCAATCGTTTCCGAGGCTGAGCGTCGCGGCCTTGACCATCAAAAAGAGCTTCATGCTGAGGTCAAATATGTTGTGGCGCACGGCATTCGCACACAGGTCGGTGGCAAAGAGGTGTGCATAGGATCTTCGCACTTCCTGTTTGACGATGAGGGTGTGGCATATCCAGAGGGTGCACGCGAGCGCATTTATGCATTGGCTCCTACTGCGTCCATCATTTATATGGCAGAAGACGGAAAACTCGTAGGCGCAATCTGTATCAGCGATCCTCTGCGTGAAGAAGCCGCTTCGGTCATCTCGCAGCTGCGCACATTGGGCGTTAAGCGATTTGTCATGCTTACCGGCGATTCGGAAAATGTTGCTGCAAATGTGGCGCAGCAGCTTGGCATTGACGAGTATGTTTCTCGCGTACTTCCGGAGGACAAGCGCTCTTACGTCGAGAAGTACCGTGCAGAAGGATATACCGTTGCCATGGTAGGGGACGGCATCAACGACTCTCCTGCGCTGGCGGCATCAGATGTGTCTTTGGCAATGTCCGATGCGAGTGATATCGCACGAGCCGTTGCGGATATCTCCATTCGCAATACGTCTCTGGAGTTTTTGGTTATCATGCGCCTGCTTTCACAACGTGTCATGCAGAGGATTCACCGGGATTATCGTGCTATTGTCGCTTTGAATACGGGATTTATTGCCGGAGGCGTTACGGGTCTCATCACTACGACAACGGCCGCCTTCTTGCACAATGAGCTGACGTTTGCGGTGACGGTTGCCAATACGCGTTCTTTGCTGAAGAGCGCAAAAGCAAATGCCGAGCTTTCCGATAGGACGCGGGCTTTGCTTGAGGACCATCATTTGGCGTAGCGTTTTTTAGAGACCTCAGAGTCGGTCACGGGGGATAGAGGCCGCTGAGCCAGGCGTTTGGGATAGAGGCCATCCAAAACCAAGCTCCAAAACCGGCCATCCAAAAAGTTCAAAAAACTCTAGAAAAATAGTTAGTCTTAGTTTACACTTTTCTTGTTAACTAAGACTAACTCATATAGAGAGCATGTCGTTACCGTGTGTCTCAGGTGGGGAAATCTTAGTTTTCGCGTCTGTTTTATCCGACCGGGCTTGGACCCCTCTCCCCAAGTAACCGGTATTTCTCGGCGATGCCAGCTCTACCTGGCTGGCGTCGCCATTTTGTACGAAAGGAGCCGTGTGGACGTTATGCCTCTGTCAGATGTTTCTGATATGCACGTGCCGTCGCATTGCGAGAAGCTCTTTTCGTCAGATTTTTGTCAGGAATTCATAGGCGCTTTTGTACGTTGTGCCGCCGGTGTTGTGGCGGGGATAAAGCCCGGTGCCCTGTATTCGTTTAAGGTTGTGCCGCATTGCGAGTCGTGTCTGTCAAGGGCATGTCCTGCCGTGCAGTACCGTGCAATGATGTGCGATTTTGCTCGCGAAGTTGAGCTTTTTGGTGTCAAGATTGTACCGATCAGTCCGCTTCACAAGAGGATTCATTTTCTTGTATATAGAACCGAGCATGTAAAGAGCATCATCTCAAAGAAACAGTCGTGGGAGTTTTTGCGTGAGCGCGGCTTTGCGTCGTCTTCCTGGCGGGGCATTATGAGAGATTTTCGTGTGAGACTGACACGCTACCACTGTGGTCTGTCGCAGGAATATCCGCATGAAATTGGACTTATCCTTGGATATCCTCTTGAGGATGTTAAAGGTTTTATATCAGGTGCGCGCGAGACCTGCCGTGGTCCGTGGCGGGCGTATGGAAATGCGGCGGCGGCGCAGGCAAGTTTTGAGAGGCTTGCTTTCATTGAGCGAGCCTTCCGCACAAGATTTTCTCAGGGAGAGTCACTTTTTGAGTTGCTTCAATCTGCAGGCGATACCAAAGTATCCGCTGCATAAGATGGAAATTCCCAAGCACATGCGATTAAGCTTGGGCGAGACCCGATAGATCGGGTAAAAGGAGGAAACATGAGTAAAGTTGCTGTCGTGTATTGGTCACAGACCGGAAATACCGAGGCCATGGCAAACGAGCTTGCTTCTGCCGCCGGAACTGAAGCCATTGAGGTTTCAACATTCTCACCGGAGTCTGTGGCTGACTATGATGCCTTTGCATTTGGTTGCCCCGCAATGGGTGATGAGGAGCTCGATCCTGACTTCGAGGAAGTGTGGAACGAGTGCGCTCCAAAGTTTGACGGCAAGCCCGTCGCTCTTTTCGGCTCCTATGACTGGGGAACCGGCGACTGGATGGACACATGGCGCGAGAACGCCGAGGCGGCAGGTGTTCATGTTGTTGACACGCTTATCTGCAACCTTGAGCCTGATGACGAGGCAATTACGGCACTTCAGGCGCTGGGAGAGAAGCTTTCCGCCTAAGGATTTCGTTGCTCCCGGAAGCTTTCCGGCGAGTTATTATTACGTGTAATTACGTGTAATTAAAATACCACGTGCGATAGACGTGCTCGCGTGTGGCAAAACAGTTCTAAGCGAGAAGAACCCGGATCTTTCGGGTTCTTCTCGTCAAAACAGGAGGGGTGTGTATGGATATCAATATTGTTGTTGGGATTATCGTGGTAATAATCCTTATTGTTGCGGTGCGTCGGTTTGTGGGCGTTGCGTCGGGCAAGAAGGGCTGTTGCAGCGATGAAGGAACCGGCATCTCAACTTGCAACACCGCAAAAGCTCCCGATCCCGGTGCACCAAAAGATCAAGACGAATCTCATTATCCGTATACGGCGGTTTATGAAATTGGTGGTATGACGTGCGATAATTGCGTTCGTCATGTGACTTCGGCTCTCAATTCCGTAGAGGGTACTTGGGCAACCGTTACGCTTGCAGGTGGTCAGGCTCGCGTTCGTTCCAAGAATCCCCTGAATGTTGACGCATACAAAAAGGTCGTAGAATCTGCAGGTTATAGACTTCATGTGTAAAAATTCATAGAACCTAAAGGTTTTTACTCTTTTTACTCGAAACACTTGCAGCTAGACGCTCTTTTCGTTATTCTTATGACCGTATGCCCACAAGGACATACAACGTATCTATTGGCCCCTGAGAGCATGTAAGTTTCCGTAGACGCCCACTATGATTTGGCACTGCAGGCACAGACCATGACGACCGGGGCCCCGTTTTGGAAGGGGTCCACCTTTGAGTGAGATTCAGAATTCGTCCATCTTTTCGCTGGATGACATCTCTGATGAGGAGATGAACAATCTCATCGACGGCACTGTCACCGATTTTAACGAGGGAGACCTTGTTACCGGCACCGTCGTCAAGATTGAGCGCGATGAGGTCCTGCTTGACATCGGATATAAGTCTGAGGGTGTTATTCCTGCCCGCGAGCTTTCTATCCGCAAGGATGTTGAGCCCTCTGAGCTTGTACACATGGGCGATGAAATTGAGGCTCTGGTTCTTCAGAAAGAGGATAAAGAGGGTCGTTTGGTGCTCTCCAAGAAGCGTGCCGAGTACGAGCGCTCTTGGAAAGCCGTTGAGGAGAAGTTCAACGCCGGCGAGACTGTTGAGGGCGAGGTCATCGAGGTTGTCAAGGGCGGCCTGATTCTTGACATCGGTCTTCGCGGCTTCTTGCCCGCATCGCTTGTTGACCTTCGCCGCGTGAAGGATCTCAGCACCTTTATGGGTACCCGTATTGAGGCTCGCGTTATCGAGATGGATCGCAATCGCAATAACGTCGTTCTTTCTCGCCGTGTGGTTCTTGAAGAGGCACGTAAGGCAGAGCGTCAGGACATCCTTGGCAAGCTTAAGGTTGGCATGAAGCTCCAGGGTACCGTTTCTTCTATCGTTGAGTTTGGTGCCTTCGTTGACCTTGGCGGCATCGATGGCCTGGTTCACATCTCCGAGCTTTCTTGGAACCACGTCAATCACCCATCCGAGGTCGTTAAGGTTGGCCAGGAAGTTGAGGTCCAGGTCTTGGACGTTGACCTGAACCGTGAGCGCATCTCCCTTGGTCTCAAGCAGACTACCGAGGATCCATGGCGCGTTCTCGTTTCCAAGTTCCCCGTTGACGCTATTGTTGAGGGTACCGTTACGAAGCTCGTCACCTTTGGTGCCTTCGTTGACCTTGGTGATGGCGTTGAGGGTCTTGTCCACATTTCCGAGATGGCAAAGCAGCACGTCACTGCTCCTTCTCAGGTCTGCACCGTGGGCGACAAGGTCCAGGTTAAGGTTATGGAGATTGACCTTGACCGCCGCCGTATCTCCTTGTCCATGAAGGCAGCTGCCGAGACTCTCGGAATTGACATTGACGTCAAGCCTCTTCCTGAAGAGGAGCGCGCTGCCGCTGAGGCTGCCGCCGCTGAGGCCGAGGCAACTCTTGAGGCAGACGAAGCCGCCGCTGAGGCAACCGAGACTGCCAAGGAAGCTGCTCAGGCAGACGCTGAGGCTGAGACTGCCGCAGAGGCTGAGGTTGCACCTGAGGCCGATGCAGACGCTGAGGTCGAGAAGAGCGACGAGTAATTTAGACCGGCTTTAGACCGGCGGTTTGCACAAACGCCAACGGCGCGATGTGCAGGTCTTTTAGAGTGTATTTTAAAGGGTGGCTCCGGCTGCCCTTTTTTGTTTTACGCCAAAGATGCACAATGATATTCAAAGTGAGTTTAGAATGGTAAAGAGAGCCGCAAGAGGGGTGGCGAGGAGAACCACGTCTTGCCGCTTTGGGAAGGCTGCCTGAGGCGATCGAGAAAGACAGAAAGACGGCAACAACATCCGCGAAAGAGGAGTTTGCGTATGGAACACCAAAATGAAGCACTGATAGTCGTTGATGTGCAGTATGACTTTGTAGAAGGCGGGAGTCTTGCGGTGGAGGGCGGAACGAATCTTGCAAACCGACTTGCCACGTTTGTGGACCAAGGTGCAAACGGCATTGCACATATTATTACCACGCAAGACTGGCACATTGATCCGGGTAGTCACTTTGCGGATGAGCCCGATTTTGTCGACACGTGGCCAAAGCACTGCGTTGCTCATACGCATGGGGCGGAAATTGTTGAGCCACTGTCAACATCGCTTAAGGCACATGGTGTTGATGTGCAAATTCACAAAGGTATGCATGAGGCAGCCTATTCGGGATTTGAAGGAATCGAAGAAGCCACGGGTCAAACACTTGCAGAAAAGCTGCGGTTACTTGGGGTGGACACTGTCTATATAGCCGGTATTGCAACTGATTATTGCGTCAAGCAAACCGCATTTGACGCCGTTAAAGCCGGATTTACAACCAAGCTCCTAAAGGATTTTGTCGTGGGAATCAATCCTGACAGTGTACAAGCCCTTCTCGATCACGAATTTGCGGACGCAGGCATTCATTTAGTTTGAGTGGCTGGTGTCTGAGCTGCTCGAGCTGCTTGAGTCATCTGAATGAGAGTCTGCTGAAGAACTCGATGATTTCGAGCCGGTCTGAGAAGTTTTTGAATCTGTCGACGTGTTTGAAGAGTCGCTCGTAGAGCTGTTGTTTGATGAAGAGTTAGACGTCTTTTCCGAATCAGTGGAGCTGTCCGTTGAGGTAGAGCCGGACTTTTGAGAGTCTTCGGTGGAGTTTTTTGTTGAGTCGTCGGTTGTGCTGCCGGTATCGGACTGCTTGCTGTTTGTATTTGAGGTGTCTTGTGAGGTCTTCTCGCTTGAAGAAGTTGATGTGTCGGTTGTCTTCGTGCTGTCGGCGTCGCTGCTTTGAGTAGATACGATTGACGTGAGGCCTACTTGCGGACCAAGGCCGCTTCCTTGCGTAAAGACATTGACGAGAAGTGCATATACGAGCACTACAACAACCGCAACAAGTGCGGTAACCAATGCGACACGGCGAGCAACCTTGACATTATGGGTATGAGCAGCCTGCTCACGCAGCCTGTCCGGTGCCACACGACCATATTGACGACTACGCTCTGTTGGGGTGGCTACATGAGCTCCAGCATGAGTGGCAAAAGAGTGGTCATAGTGGTTGTAGCTATCGTTGGAAGGCGAGCCACTGTTTTGGGAACCATTGCCTTGAGAGGCATTGTTTTGTGAGTTGACAACCTCATTGGTGCTTGTGAGGTTACGGAGCTTATGAGCCGATTTCTTTAAGATGTTCTGGTATACCTGAGAGGCAATGCCGGATGCTGCTGCACCGACGGCAACGCCAATGATGGATCCTGCAATACCAATCTGAGACGAAAGAGCAAAGGCAGTTACGGCAGCAAGCGATGATGCAAGAACTTGAGCCATTGAGAGGTCTTTAAGCAGTGACGGAGACTCTTCAGAGGCATCGATTGGGGTGCTGTCGTATGAGGTATCTGTAGGCGCGCTGTCGCGTGAGATATTGGTAGGTGCGCTGTCGCGTAAGGTTTTGGCATGGGCGACATCGTGTGAGCTGTTGGTATAAACGGTATCTCGTGAGGTATCGTGATCAAAAGAAGCCACTTTGTTTCCTCCTTATACAAGGCCGGAGCCGACTGGTTGGAATTGGAAGGCTCAGCCGTGAGTACCTGATGTTACGCCGCTTTACAAAGATGTCAACGGATAGATAACGACTTTAAATAATTTCCAAAAGCTCAATTACGCGAGAATAATTCTTCGAGAATCGCGGTATCATTTAGATGTATCGATTATCCGTCAAACGGAGGTTTTACTATGTTAGTAAGCGCAAAAGCTATGCTCCAAAGTGCTGAAAAGGGTCATTATGGCATCGGCGCATTCAACACTAACAATCTTGAGTGGGCGTCTGCCATTCTGGAAGCAGCGGAGAAGACACAGTCTCCTATGATCATCCAGTGCACAGGTGGTGCAGCAAAGTGGCAGACCAGCTACCGCGTTGTTGCCGATATTGTTCGTGATCTTGTTGAAGACATGAACATTACCGTTCCCGTGGCAATGCATCTTGATCACGGCTCTTATGAGGATGCCTTCAAGGCAATCGAGGCTGGATTTACCTCCGTTATGTATGACGGCTCCCATGAGCCCGATTTTGAAACCAACCTCAAGCGTACCGCAGAAGTCATTAAGGCCGCTCACGCTAAGGGCATCTCTGTTGAGGCTGAGGTCGGCGGCATTGGTGGTACCGAGGACGGCGTAACTGCACGAGGAGAGCTTGCCGATCCTGAGGAATGCGCAAAGATTGCCGACCTCGGCGTTGACTTCCTTGCGTGCGGTATTGGCAACATTCATGGTATCTACCCTGCAAACTGGGAAGGTCTGTCCTTTGAACAGCTTCAGAAGATTAAGGATAAGGTCGGCGATCTGCCACTCGTTTTGCACGGAGGCTCCGGCATTCCTGTTGATCAGGTGCAAAAGGCCATTACTATGGGCGTTTCTAAAGTTAACGTCAATACCGATCTTCAGCTTGTCTTTGCTGAGGCAACGAAGAAGTACGTTGAGGCTGGCAAGATTGAAGAGGGCAAGGGCTACGATCCTCGTAAGCTCCTGAAGCCTGGTCGCGAGGCTATTGTTGCTCGCACCGAAGAGCTCATTAAGCAGTTTGGCTCTGACGGTAAGGGCTGGAACTAAGGTTTATCCGGCCATAGCCGCCTGTACAGTACGCTTGCGTACTGAGCGGGTTTGAGTGCAGTAAATTTTGATTTGCTTTCCGCAAAAGAGACCCTGGGTATGTTGCATACTCGGGGTCTTTTATTGAGTGAGCGGTTTGAACTCTTTGATTACCTTAGTGTTGCCGAAATGGCGCTGCCAAACTTGCAGCAAGTTGGGCACGATTTACCAAACTTGCAGCAAGTATGGTTCAAATATGCCAAACTTACAGTAAGTATGGCAGTTCAAGCCATACTTGGCGCATTTCTGGCAGCACTCGGCAATATGATCATGCTTGTAAGGTCTTCTCGCTTTATTGTTGGATGGTTGAAATTGCGTATCAACGGATGTCTACAAATCCGCAGGCAGGTATTTTGCTTTAGTTGTACTTTTCATATGAGACAATGGATTGGTACCAAACTGGATGTTTACGGGTGTTTTGATTCACCACTAAACGCTTAAATCCGAGAAAAACCACCACTAAACACACGTTTCGCTTCCAAAAACCACCCGTAAACCACAAGTTTAAAGCAATTGCGAGAAGAATCTCGTTTACTAGTGGATTTGGTTGAATCGTGTCCTAAATGTTGGTGTCAGGTCACCTTTAGAAACGTGATCCGGACGATGTACAAGAGCGTCTATAAATAAAAAGTCTCAAATACTCGTATTCACAAGATTGCATACTCCGAGAGAAAATATTCATCTTGTGTAATGAAGTGGGGGGGACTTGCCTAAAACTGAAACCTGTAATGATTTGTATATTGAAATGGGGTTATGTGGAGATGGTGTTTTTATAATTCTTTATTAAGTATTCTTGTATAT
>SKEP01000028.1_pt2 | contig 96913 bp, 95 predicted proteins | sample 4826901 | NCBI WGS metagenome assembly SKEP01 (sample SAMN11008806, study PRJNA524170) | human gut metagenome | biome: Human fecal sample; material: Feces; isolation source: fecal sample from pouch patient p4, p43, p49, p54, p55 | host: Homo sapiens | place: Israel: Tel-Aviv | collected 2014-03-20
CTTCTCTATATTTGTTATAGATTATTTTCCTTCTATACTTTGGTGTGAACACAATGTGGTATTTGCATAACCACTTTGTGTGTGCAAGGCTATTGGCCTTATGCGCCATAGCTGCTCCTTCCTTCTTAGCTATTAGTGACCTGAACAATCGCTATGCTAGAAGGAAGGATTTTGATTTGCAAAGCAAAAAGTATTCTCCACCCGCATAGCGGGTGGTTTTATGTTTCGCACGTTACTCGTGCTCAACAGGCTAAAGCCTGAATAAAACTGCACCCGGTCAGTAACCGGGTGCAGCAGGCGGACAGATGTAATAAAGCAAAGCGTTTAGAACTGTACCTTTGGAGCCTGACGAACTGCATCGTTTTCAACGGTGAAGCCCTGGCGAGGCTTAAAGCGTGAACCAGCGATGAGGGAGTTGGGGAAGACAGCAATGACATTGTTGTAATCCATGACCACGTCGTTGTAACTCATGCGTGCATAGCTAATGCGATTCTCAGTATCGGTGAGCTCGGACTGAAGCTGCTGAAAATTCTCGTTTGCCTTAAGGTCAGGATAGCTTTCAGCAACCGCAAAAAGCGAGGTCAGCGCATTGGAAAGGGTGCCCGAAGCCTCCATCTTTTCCTGAGGCGTGCGAGCGGATGCAACGGCTCCACGAGCTGCGATTACCGCCTCAAGTGTGCCGGACTCGTGCTTTGCATAGCCTTTGACGGTCTCAACAAGGTTTGGAATGAGGTCATTTCGACGCTGGAGCTGCGTATCGATGGTCTGCCATGCGTTATCGACCTTATTGTTGGCTCGAATAATTTTGTTGTAGACCGAGATACCCCAGAGTACCAGCAAGACTACAAGAACGACGACAACAATTATTGCGATTTCCATATCCAGTCCTTTCACGTGCGGCGGTGTACTAGGTCAATCGCAGTACTAATTGATGTAAGTGTACCCAAAACGTATGGATGATACAAATATGAGCTAAAATTGAGACGGAAATGGCGGAGAGGGAGGGATTCGAACCCTCGGAACGGTGTTCCCGCTCAACGGTTTTCAAGACCGCCGCATTCAACCACTCTGCCACCTCTCCAAAGCGGTATTATCCTACCTCATAACGCAACTTTTTACGAGGAGACTGATGGATTATTTTACAAATACAGAGAGTTCTCAAGATTTTGGTGCCGATAGCGAGAAAAACGGCGAGAATACTATCGTAAAGAGCGAGCAAAACAGTGCTGCACGTGACGAGAAGTACATGCGGCTTGCGCTTTCGGAGGCGGCCGCTGCCGCAGCCGAGGGAGAAGTACCCATCGGAGCCGTTGTGGTGTGCGATGGAGAGGTGATTGCAAGCGCCCATAATCGACGCGAGGTTGATAATAGCCCATCGGCACACGCAGAGTTTCTCGCCATGGAAGAAGCATCGCGCGTGCTGAAACGCTGGCGACTCACAGGCTGCACGGTGTACGTGACGCTTGAGCCGTGCCTTATGTGTGCAGGTCTGATGGTTAATTCACGTATAGACCGGTGTGTATTTGGTGCCTGCGATCCTAAAGGTGGAGCTCTCGGCACGCTTTATGACGTAAGCTGCGATTCAAGATTGAATCACGAGTTTCAGGTGACATCGGGCGTGCTTGCCGATGAGGCGGCGGCACAGCTCAAAGCCTTTTTCCGGGAACGTCGCCAGCGATCAAGTAGTATTGGGCACAACTGAGAGTTGTAGACTGCCAAATAAGTTACAGCATTAAAGCGTAGATAAGGCAGATAAGCGCCAGTAATGGAAACGTTCCTTGTTTGGTGGCTGCACTACGTTTGTCGGGTGAAGTAATGAAAAGGAGAAGTGCTGCAGCGAACATAGAACCGGTGCCAAAAAGTACCAATGCGATTCCAGTTATGTTCCCCATGAGCTGGAGTACACAACCGCAAAGGACTTCGATTGCCAAAAACAGATTATAAAATCCTTGATTAAATGCCATCTCGCGAGTATTTTCTGCTTCATCCTGTGTGAGACCAAAAACAGTGCGGCTCTTCTCTCCTGTCCATGCAAAGGATTCCATATAGAAGATAAAGATATGTAAAAGCGCTGACAAAATACTAAAAATCAAACCTGCAACAAACATGGAACTCCTTTATATCTTGACTATGTTACGTGTGTGCCGTATGCGATACGATACCGACAAGCTAAAAGTGCCTGCCGTAGCGACCGCCAAAGCCGCGTCCGCGTGCCTTCGAGCCTGAAAACATGGGACGTATGGGTTTTGTGGCAGGTCGGTTTTGTGGCAATACGATACGACCGTCCTGATACCCAAAATTGGGGAGATCCCACGTCGCAATAAGCGATTTCGTAAAGTACTCAATCTCGCGGAGCGGAGCAATTTCATCCGGAGCCATAAACGTAAACGCCTGACCTGCACTTCCCGCGCGCCCGGTACGTCCAATGCGATGGACGTAGTCTTCGGGATCCAGCGGTACGTCAAAATTGACCACGGCATCTATGCCTTGTACGTCAATGCCTCGGCTCATGACATCGGTTGCAACCAGAACTTGAATGCTGCCGGTACGAAACTTAGTCAGCGCTCGGGTGCGAGCACCTTGAGGCCGGTCGGCATGCATGACGTCAACCTTGAAACCGGCGTTGTTGAGCGCCGCATAAACACTGTCCACGCGGAGCTTCGTGCGACAAAAGACCAGGATTCGCTCGGGTGCAGGACGAAAAGAACGTATCAAAGATTCAAGTAATTCTACCTTTTGCCCCTGCACGACGGGACACAGATGCTCCTCAACGGTGTCGGCAGTTTGCCCGGTTCGCGCAATTTCAATCATCGTGGGGTCGTGGAGCATATTGTCGATGGTTGAGGTGATTGACGGCGGTAGTGTTGCCGAGAAGAGCAACGTTTGACGCTTAGGTGGCAGTGTGCCCATGATGCGGCGCACGCTGGGCCAAAATCCCATATCAAGCATGCGGTCTGCCTCATCTAAGATAAAAACTTTGATGTTTTTCAGGTCGACCTGATGATGTTCAATCAGGTCCAGAAGACGCCCGGGAGTAGCAACTAAAAGGTCGCAACCTGCCTGCACGGCGGAAATCTGTCGTTTAAGCTTTGCGCCGCCGGTAATAATAACCGCACGTTGATCGGTGCTTTTGCATATTGTGGTGGCAACGCGTTCAATTTGTGTGGCAAGTTCTCGGGTAGGCGTGACGATAAGCGCCTGCGAATCGCGAGTTCTGTTGCGCCTACGTTTGTCCCCACGTTGACGTCGGCGTTGGCTCTCCTGCTGCTGCGAGCTTTGCTGCTGCCCATCCTGCGGCTGGCATTGGACCTCGGGGCGATCGGTCTTCTCGCCCTCAGGGTCCGTATCGATAACCTGTAGCGCCGGCAGAACGAAAGCAGCGGTCTTGCCCGTGCCGGTTTGTGCGGAGGCAACCACGTCTTTCCCCGCTAAAACGGCGGGAATTGCCGCAGCTTGTATGGGGGTTGGCGTGTCGAAGCCAAGCGTCTCCACGCCCGTAAGAATGCGCTCGTTTAGCCCGAGCTCGGCAAAAGTAGTATCCATGCATATAAGTATACTGTCTATACGTATACTGTCTGTTAAATTTTTGTAGCGCGAGACGCACAATCAACCGGCTGGTCTATGATTATGCGGAATCATTATGGATTTGACTGTTAAACTGCTCGTGGCAGATGTTTTTAGGCGAGAAGTTCACTGGGCAAGGAGTCTTGTAGCTGATCTTGCTGTTAGGAAGAAAGTAGGGTAGGCGTGCCGATTAATATTCCGGATGGTTTGCCGGCTAAACACACACTTCATCAGGAGCGGATTTTTGCGCTGGAAGAAGAGGTTGCTGAACATCAGCAGATTCGCCCGCTTAAGATTGCCATTCTCAACCTTATGCCTACAAAGATTCAGACGGAAACGCAGATTTTGCGACTCATCTCGAAAACTCCTATACAGGTGAGCTGCGATTTTATGCGCATCTCAAGTCATGTTTCTAAACACACGCCCGAAGATCATCTGGTAACGTTCTACGATACGTTTGAGTCGTTTGAGCATAAAAACTACGACGGGCTGATTGTCACGGGAGCACCCCTCGAAGACATGCGCTATGAGGATGTTGACTATTGGGACGAGCTTTGTCGGATTATCGATTGGTCGCAGGAGCACTGTTTTTCAACGATGTACCTCTGCTGGGGTGCGCTTGCGGGGCTTTATTATCTTTACGGTATTCCCAAGAAACAGCTGGGCTCTAAGCTCTTTGGCATCTTTCCGCAGCGTCTCTGCGATGAATACTCGTTTTTGACAAATGGCTTCGATGAAGTGCACAGCATGCCACATTCTAGGCACGCTGCCATTGATACGGGAGAGCTTTCCAAGCACCCTGAGCTCGCCGTGCTTTCCGAGGGATTTGACTCTGGTCCGGCACTTCTCGCCACACGAGACTTCCACGAGATTTACGTTACCGGGCACTTTGAGTACGGTCGCGACACTCTTGCAGAGGAATACTGGCGGGACTTTCACAAGGGACTGCCCATTCGGATTCCCGAGAACTATTTCCCCGAGGATGATCCTGAGCGTCAGCCGCTTTTTACGTGGCGCGCGCATGCCAATTTGCTGTATCGCAACTGGATTAACTGGGTGTATCAGATGACACCGTATGAGATGGAAAAAATCCCGGAAGCCATCGCCGAACTGCGCAAACGCATTGCCACAGCGGATCCTGAGTCGAGAATGACCGGTCGGTTCTAAGGCGTTTTGTCGTATACGCTACTGTTTGTCCAGGTAGTCGGTATTCCATGAGGGGCTGTCTGAACTTACGGCAATATGCTTGCCTCCGTTTGAAGAGGTAATGGTAAACGGCTCGCTGGCAGAACTGACCTGACCGCCAAATGAAATTTGGGCGCTATTCTCATCACCCGTCCAGCTTCCGTTTGTAACCTTTGTTCCACCTTCGCGGTACACTACACTGCCGTCACTGCCGAGTACAATTTCCAACGAAAGCCCATCGGTACCCATTCCAGAATACGTACCAACCCACTTGTCCTGCGCTTTCTTACTTGGCGACCCGTTCTTCTCGGCATTATGAACAGAGGCTTGATTCTTTTTCTGCAGTTCCTTGGAGAACCTATTCCCGCGAGCAATCTGCTCAGTAATGCGATTAACATAGCTGGAGTAAATAGAACCTCTGCCGGTGTTGCCTCCCCAGATGACTCGCTCATTTTCAATGTCTGCCTGAAGGTTTTTGAGCGCACTGATTCTGGAGTCGATGGTTGCCTGATCAAGCGTATCGACGGAATCGGCTTCGTCAAAACTGCTGGCGGTGAGTCGCTTTTTATAGTCCGAAGAAAACCAGTCAACAATCTTTTTCTGCTTGTCAGAAATCGAACTGGTTACAGCCACAAGATCGGGATCGTCGCTACCATCGGAGAGTTTGAATTTTCCGGCCGCTTGGTCATCGTCAATTTTGCTTTGAATATCGGCAAGGTTTTGATATGCGGAGAGAAGATCCGTGCGACTGCTGTCCTCAGTTGGCGACACATCAATGCCGTCTACTTGAGACTGGTAGGACTCTTCGAGCTTTTGCACCTCAGATTTTGTTGCACTGCTTTGCTGTGAGATAACTAACGACCAAATTCCGCTTGCGAGTGCAATGCAAAGCGTAGCAGCCAATACTGCAATACCGATAATCTTAATTGTCTTGTTTGGCAGAGGTATTTTAAAAGTTATGGGAGCGTTTGTATGTTCTGTCCCCGTACTGGCTGTTACTACGTTGAACTGTGAGTAGTCGATGTCTGACGTAAGACCTGGCCGGAAAATAGAACTGCCAAAGTCTTCTTCGATAAACGGTGACATGGTAGGTGGCGAGAAAACCGGTGGGTCATCAGGCTCAGCTGTTGAGGAGTCGGCTTGTTCGTTGAGGTTGTCACCATCATCGGGCTCAGCTTCACTGCCGGAGTCATTATCTTCGTCGTCGTGCTTCACCTCACTGTCAGGACTGTCAGTGCCATCTGTACTATCGATGCCGTCAGCGCTCTCTGTATTATCAGCACTGTCTGTACTGTCAGACAGAGACTCGTTACAGTTGGAGCATATCGTTGATGTGTCAGGGTTTTCTGTTCCGCAGTGAGGACAGAGCATAAGGACTTCTCCTTAATTCATGCGTAGGACTATTCGTTCGAGGGGGCTCCCGGAATCGGTGGTTGAGGACTGACGAGTGAGTCAGGACTTGGAGTTGGCGTTGGAACCCCTGTTTGCGTTTGTGCAGGACTTGAAGTTGGCATTGGGGCCCCTGTTTGCGACTGTGTAGGAGTTGAGACCGGCATTGGAGTTCCCGTTTGCGTCGTTTGCGGTTGTGCGGTGGTTATGGTTGGAGCCGTAGGGACTACGGGTGTTGCTGGCGTCGTCACGGGAGCTGTGGTCTGTACCGGTGTTCCCGGAATAGCCACAGGAACGCTTCCAACAACCTTTCCGGTTGTTGGGTCAACAAGAACCTGCACTGCTACGGGCTTCTCGCGCTTTATAAAGAGGACAATGCTGACTACGATGGAAGCGACGCACGAAAGAACATAGAGATATCCATACGGAGCCATACTGAGCGCGTAAGAGTAACCGCTGCGTTGATATGAGTTCATCGTGTAAAACCCGCTCATCTGGGCGTTGTAGGACGAGATATTTGAGTCAATCTGGTGATAGAACACGGAAAAACACACCAAGCATATAAGGGCTACTACTCCCGTAAGCCAAGAAACTTTTATAGTGCGGGGGAGCAAAGAAAGAAGAATACCCGCAAGCGGCAGAATAAGGAAGAAGATAAGCATATAGAGTTCTTTGGCCGTATTCGCAAAAAGAATAAGTGACTGATCATTTAGTGACTGGGTGGCGCTGTAGTAATTCATAAAATCTTCTATAAGCTGTGCAAAGCCAAAGAATTGTCCGATTGAGAAGTGGATCAGATACTCACCATTGGGCTGTACGATATCAAGCTTCATAACAGGAAGGACGAAAAGAATCGCTAAAAGACAGCATAAACCTACGTTAATGTAGCGAAGAATGGTGTTTGTTTTGGTGTTCATACTGTCTCCTAACGTGATACTACGTACTGTTGAAACAATTCGTGCAGACGGTGCGTGTTGTGGTGGCGTCGCGGATAGAGGCACAGCGAATTAAAGAATTCTGTACTTATCGCTTGGTCAGATAGTCGGTTTGCCATGTACCGCTGTCAGAGCTGACTGCGATGGTGCGGCCACCGTCTTTTGAGGTAATGGTAAACGGTTCGCTTCGTGTGCTTATCTTGCCGCCGAAGCTGATTTTGATGGTATTCTCATCACCGCTCCACGTTCCTTCGGTTACCTTGGTGTCGCCTTCTCGATATGTAACGCTGCCGTCACTCTTCAGAACGATTTCAAGTTTTTTGTTATCGGTACCCATGCCGGAATACGTACCGACCCACTTTTGCGTAGCAGCTTCGCTGGATCTTTTCTCTTTCTCGGCGTCTTGCTTGTCTTTATCGGCCTTCTTTTTCAGATCCTTTTTAAGCGAGTTGCCCTTTGTGAGCTGCTCTTTAACCTTATTTACGTATGAGTCATAATCCGAGTCTTTACTGGGATTATTCGTCCAGATAATCTTCTCGTCATCAAGGTCGCTCTTGAGTTTGTTGAGCGCGTCAAGCTGGTTGTTGAGGGTTGTTTCGTCGATGGAATCCGCGGAGGCGCTTTCGTCAAAGCTGTTTGCCTTCAAGCGTGTTTTGTAATCGTTGTTGAACCAATCAAAAATTTTCTTCTGCTTGTCGGAAATCGAGCTGGTTACGGCTTCAAGACCGCTGTCATCGGAGCCGTCGGCAAGTTTGAACTTTCCGCTCTCTTGGTCTTTGGTGATCTTGTCTTGAAGATCGGCAAGCTGTTTGTATGAGTCGAGAAGCGCGGAGCGGTCGCTTTCGCTGGTGGGATTGACTTCGATGGCGTCAACCTGTGATTTGTAGGAATCTTCAAGTTTGACGACTTCGTCTTTGCGAGCGTTGTTCTTTTGGTTGGCGTTCCATGCCCACGCACCTATTCCGATACCTGCCCCAAGGACGATTGTGAGAAGGATAATTGCCACAATCTTAAATGCCTTGTGCGAAGAGCGCTTTTTATGCGGTGTAGGGGAGGCTGCACCTTCTGATACTACCTGGAATTGTGTAGGATCGGCGTAAGTTTGTCGTGATTGCGGAGCCGTATCGTCGATGGGAGCAGCGACAGTGCTTGTTGGGGCAGGTATGACGGGCGGCATATACATGGTAGGCTCAGCGGGCTGCTGAGGTTCTGTTTCAGGAGCGGGCTGGCTTATGGTTTGCTCAGAAGTTTCATCATAGGTTGTTGCAGAAAAGTCAGTTGTCTCGGTTTGAGAGGGCTCAAAAAGTTTTTTTCCGCAGCTTGTGCAGAATTTTGAACCATCGGGGTTTTCTGCGCCACAGTTTGGACAATGCATAAGAGTCTCCCTAATTTAATATGATTCATACAAGGCTAGAACTTTTATTGTTAGACATTTTAGCATTTATTTGTGTCGTATTAGCTTTTTGCTGTTGATATAGAACCAATCAATGTGGGCCTTTAAGTAGAAAAATATATGATATTTAAATACTTTATATAAATAAGCCGAGGCTAGGATATCTATCCTAGCCTCGATTGCATAGTACGTGTATTTTCTAGTGCAAGAGGGCTGACGCAGTACCTGCAATCGCTCCAATGATAGAAATTAAAACAATTATATCGATGGAAGAGATTACCGTACCAGCAATGGCTAGGCCGCGTGGTTCTTTAAAGCAGCCAATAATAGAAAAAATAGCCCCTAAAAACCAAACAACCCAGTTTACTCCAGGCACCCAGCAAAAAAGGAAGGAGATGAGAGCAAGAACAAATCCTGCAGTACCAAGCCCATTAGATTTAGACTGCTGAATGTTGTTAATAACCGACAGTTGCGGGTTATTGGGATATTGAGGCTGAATTTGTGTCTCTTGTGGGCTTACCATTGTAGGCTGTGCTCCTGCTTCGGGGATAAATTCACCGGTGTTCTGATCGTACATACGTACTTCCTTTCTTTTCTGCGAGCGCACTCGCATTTTGCTCAATGAGCTTCTTTCTGGTTTCTTTTCCAGCTACCTATAAGGACGAAGGGTTGTTGCGAAGTGTTGCAATGTTTTGAAAGTTTTTTCAAATTCTTGAAAATAAAAAATCTCCCGACCGTTTTCAGCCGGGAGATTTCGATAGGCTAGAAGTAGCTATGTAATTTAGTTGATACTTGCTCCGCAATTACCACAGAACTTAGTTCCAGGTTCAATCTGATTACCACAGCTTGGGCAGAACTGAGGCTGCGATTCAGCCTGAGATTGATTTTCTGCTGCCTGTGGCTGGTTTGGTGTGGTAACAACAGGTACAGGGTTTGCGGTTGGATACTGTGGAGTGTTTGTTGATTGCACGGGAGCCTGATATGCATTCATAGGCATAGCCATACCCATACCCGCAGCAGCCTTCTTTGCTTCATTGTTACGGTACAGAATAAGAGCACCAATGAGAATTGCTGCAATCTGTACGATGATGTAGATATAGCCAAAGAAGTTGATAGAAACGAAGATACTACTGCTTCCAAAAATAGCAGAAGAGCTGGAATTGGGGTTGCTGGGCGAGAAGGCATTATAGGTCATAAGGAAAATAATGCAGTTTATCAGTGCAGGAATGCATGCAAATCCAGCGTATTTCTTAGTCTGTTTGATCAGAGGAAGCAGAGTTATAGCAAGTGAGAGGATCAGAGAAAATGAAATATATCCAACGAGAGCTCCGGCACCTGCATTTGAGTTGGAGCTATATTGATATATTGCTCTAGCGAGCGATCCGAATGCTGCAAGAGCGGAAAGGGATAAGCCTATTGGCTTTTGCATAACATTTAAGTCAAAGAGAGGGACTATATAAAAGATACATGAGATGATACCAATCACAACGAGGATCGTAGCAAGAAGGGTGTTGTTGTACTTATCAAGCTTTGAAAGTGCTCCTTTAACGTCAAAGTTCTGTTCTGGTTGCATCTGACCTTGGGGATGTGTTTGCACTTGTGGCTGCGTTTGATTTTGGGTTTCCATATCGATCCTTTCTAATCAATAACCTGGGACATATACGTTGTAGCCTCAGGGGATTACCTGTTACGTAAAATCTAGTTAGTTTTTATCAACCTGATAAGTAACAGCGATTGGTTTTACCTCATAGGTATGGCCGTCTTGGTTAGAACCAAAAATTGAGCTTCCCTTAATATCTGCGCTTGCGTCAGGCTTTACAAAACTTACCGAACTTGAATCTGATGACCTGAGTACATAATACCCATCCATTTCAGTGTGATAGTAAACCGTTGCAGATGACCATTTGTCTTGAGTGGTGTTAGTGACGGTTCCCGTGACGGTAGAACTAAATTGTTCAAAGGTACAAGAGAGGCTCACCTTTGCATCATCTGGAGTAAGAGCTTTTTTATTAGTGAACGATTTAAAAGGACATTCTTTGAGCTCTACGGAATCGACAGTTATATCGCCCTTGGCCAAAGAAAGGTTATTAGGCGTGCTATTAGATTGTTTTGTGGTAGCGATATTAAATGTTGCGTCTGCCTCTTCTTTATGAGAGTTCTCATTATAGGAAGAACCATAAATATAGTAGGTAAACTCTTTTTTCTCATGAGGGGCGAGAAATATTGTCTCATTTTCAAATCCATCTGGAGTTTCCATTTGAGACTGAAGAATTGCGTCACCGCTTTGCTCGTCGCCATACTTGTCTTTATAACTTACTTTAAAGATAAAAGAGGGAGATGCTTCTACATAATTATCGGTGGTATTTTCGATAGTGCCTTTAATACTATAGACATCGCGTATCTCTCTAGCGCTTACAGCTTGCGTCGTATCAAACGAGATGTCACTTACTTTAACCGTAGGCTTTTCATCGGCGTCTTTCTTTTTCTTTTTTGTATCTGCTGCGGAAGAATCGCTTGAGCCAGATGTAGCGTCAGTGTTTTGTCCGGCTTCGCCCTGTTTGTCTAAAAGACCAAAACCATTGGTGAAATAAGTGGCGGCACCAACCCCACCAACAACAAGAATCAAAACAAGTGCAATAACAGCAATCATCTTCTTGTTGTGTTTATGAAGGTTTTGAGAACTACTAGGATTGGCAGAATTGTTTTGCGTCTGTGTAGCTGGTTGCGATATTGATGCTTTCTGAGTTTTCACTTCCGTTACCTGATTGGGCTTGGGAGTTATTTGTCCAGTGTTGGAAGCTCCTGCCTGAGATGGTTGGCTTACCTGTTCAGTTGGTTGAAGTGCTGCGCCACAATTCGTGCAGAACTTCTGACCGTCTGGCATTTGCGTACCGCAGTTAGTACAAAACATCTTATTTCCTCCTTAAACACTATAAACACGCGTTCTATTTCATATCAATTAGTTATTGCTTGGAGCAATTTGTTCAAGACCACTCTTGTCTGTTGCTTCATACCAATCAATATCAATTGCCGTAGGATCTTCGGGACGCTGATCTATTCTTCCTTCCCACTCGGTAGTAGATGAGATGTCATGTCCCGAAACAACATACCGATTAATCCATGTTTGACCAGTTCCAGATTGCCAGCTTGTTTCTATCAATCCACTCCCATCATTTGTTGCTTGTAAGGATGCTCTAGAACCGCCGGCGTGTGCAACACCTTCGGAAAGTACTTGTGTTTGAATCACAAACGCTTGGTTATCGTTTTTATCAAAGCTAAATATAGAAATGCGATCCATTTCGCCAGTATATTTTTGTTTTAAGAGCAGTTGTGGAATTTGAGGATTGTCAGGATCCATATATACCAATGAATATTCATACTGGGCAGACATGCCCGGAATTTCTAATTCGGGGACATAGCTTGATGCATTATCAATAATCTCCGAATATTGATCATACATAGCTTGCTTTATTTGATCTTCTTCTGATACAGGCTCTGGTTCAGCGGGAGTATCTTGAACATCAGTTTGAGAAGGAGAATCATCTGCTTGCCGTTGCGTCTGGGTCGTTTGTTCGTATGGTTTTGGAATAAACGGTATGAGCCCGTTGGTGCCTGCAAAGTACACTCCTCCTGCAGTGGCTCCCGCAATGGCAATGGTAGCAACACCGGCAGCAATCTTGCCACCTATGCCCATCTTGGCAACAGTTCCTGCTGCTTGCGTAGCCTTTGCTGTAGCAGAGGCAACCTTTGTGGCTGTGGATGCTCCTTTTGCACCGACAGATGCACTGCCGGTACTGGTGGCTGTGGCTCCAGTACTGCCCGCAGAAGTTCCAGCACCACCTGCTGCTTGTGCGGCGCTTGTCTGTGCTGCCTGAGAGGTATGGGTGGCCGTACTTTTGGCAAACTCGTCAATGAAAGGATTTGTGTAGGGAGCTCCTTGCGCTGAGAGGCCCTTCTCACCAAGAGCTTTAGTGACTTCACCAAGGCCTTGCATGGCCTCCTGGATAGTCGAGAAGAGCGACGGTGCATTGAGCGCAAGTGGGACGGGAGCAAGATCGGCGTTGGCAAGAAGTGCAAAGACAGGCACGCTGCTGTAGGATGCCAGCTTGACGCCGGTGCGCTCGGAGTAGGCAAGGATGCTTTCCTGAAGCGTCTTGCGTGCGCGGCTGAGCTGACTGCGAACCGTGCCTGCAGGAATACCGAACGTCTCGGCAATCTGGGCTGCATTCATTTCGGCAAAATAACGCGCAACAAGAAACTTCTGTTGATCTTTGGGGAGCTCTTGGATAAATCCGCGAATAATCTGCTGTGTAGAGGTGTTTTCTACAACGTCTTCGGGGAGCTCAAGCGTATCGTCTGCAAGAGACTCAATGTAGTCTGAGCTGTCGCTGGTATCGTTTGTATAATCTGCGTTGAGTATGGGGGCATTGTCTGCTTTGCGCATATGATCGATGGCTTTATTGGTAGCCGTCCGCTTAAACCACGCAAACGCCGCGCGGTTATCTTCCAGCGAGTCGAGTTTTTGGTAGGCCGTCAGATATACCTGCTGTACCACGTCTTCAACGTCGCGACCGTCCACACCCTGGTCACAGATTGCCTTAGTTACGATACCCTTGGTCTGCTCAAAGAGTGAAGAAAACGTGCTCTGGTCGTGGGTTTCTTTAAAGGCCGCAATCGTCTTGGCAAGAGTGTCGATGTTTTTCTCGTAAGCCGCCTTGATGTCAGTCTCACGTGAAGGCGCTGTCTTAAGCAGAGCAAGCTTGCACCCGCAGTATTTACAAAAGCGAGCTGACTGAGGCACTTCATTTCCGCAGTTAGGGCAAAACATCGAGACTCCTTACGTGTGTCGTCCAAAGACGTAGAGGCAAGAAGAACTTCTCGCCACTTTGTATGTACGTCCTAAAGGACGAGCGGTTCTCGTCAAGTGTTGCAATATTTGTGGAACTTTTTTATTGCAACGTTTGAGCGAGAAGAACGCACTATTTTGAGTTGGCCAGATCCTCAAGAGGTTTGAGGTCGTCTGTGTTGTGCCACTCAATTTTTTCGGCACCCGAAATCTGAGCCATAACATCGTCCTCGCTGGCGGAGGTGGTGAGGCTCATCTTTGTGGGATTTTTGTCGTTATGAGCGACCTTGCCGTTCTTTGCGGTAATTGCGTAAAACTCGAGCGTTGAGCTGTTTTTCTGCGGTTGTGCGCGGAGAAGACCGCTGCCATTTTTATTCTTGAAGAAGTAGTGCGAGGTTGGAGAGTTCCAAACTAGCGGTTGTGTAAACGGAGCCGCATAGGAGCCCTTACCTGCCGAATACGCAACGTATGTATAGTAGTCGGTTCCTGTCTTGATTTTGCCTCTCTCGGTACCAAACTGGGTTTGGACTTTGAGGATAAGGTCATCGGCACCGTCACCGTTTGCATCAAAGAGTGCGTATTGGACGGTACCAAAGGTTGGCTGGAATACGGTGTAGGAGGGGTCGTAAGAATAGATGAGACTTGCTGCGTCAAAGTTTTTGAGCCGGTCCGTATAGAGCATCGAGAGCTTTTGACCTTGTGAAGCACCTTTAAGACCCTTTGTGAGCTCGGCGTTATAGCCCTTGAAGTCGGCAAAGGTGTCTACGGCCTTGGTGTCATTTACCTGGTGCCATTCCAGGCCGCTAGGCATGGTAAAGTCATTTGGCTTGTTGCTGACAAAAGACATTGCTTTACCATCGGCATCGCACGTGTAAGCGTACGCGTAGTCGCCGCTATTAGTGGGAACGCTGACAATGAGATCGGTGATGCCGTCTCCGTTGACATCTCCCAGTGCGTATTGGGCTGTTCCCTTTGACTTTACGCCGTCAGTGGTGCTGGCAAGCAACCAATCTGCATTGAAGTTACCAAGGTAGTTCTTGTAGAACTGACCGATTTTAAGGTTTGCGGGTTGGTCCGGGATGGTTGGCTCGGAGTTTTTGTCATCTTTTTCAGCAGATTCTTGGGTGTCTTTGGATTCTTCAGCGCCCTCAGCGGATGTTTCTTCCGGCTGTTCAGTTGGAGCTTCCTCGTGTTTTTCCCATGGGAGTTGGATGTAGCCTTGGGCTATGGCAAAGGCTGTACCGCCGATAAGAAGGCTGGCGAGAATGGCAACAATAGCGAGAATCGCAATCTTCGTCCCCGTCTTCATAGGCTTTTTGGTACGAGGTTGCTTTTGGTACTGAGAACGTACTTGGGTTTGAGGTTGGGTTTCGTCTGCGGTTGTGGATGATGGCACTATAGGTTGCAGAAGCGTTGTAGCCTCCGGTGTTGGTATGGGCTGCTGTGTTGACGCCGCTTGCTGCGTTGGCTCGGAGGTGGGTTGCTGTGCCGGCTCGGAAGCAGGTTGCTGTTCTGGTTTTGGCTTGGGAGCGACCTGCTGTTCTAATGTCGTGGATTGGTTGGTGAGCTGCGGCTTTTTTAAAGGAGTGCCGCAATACTTACAAAACAAGTCTGTGTCTTTATTTTCTTTTCCACAGTTGGTACAGAACATGACACTCCCCAAGAGCCAATAGTCAGTAATTCTCACCCGCCTGCACCATGATAAATATTAATAAATGTTTACAACAAAACTTATGGTAAATACATCGTTTCTGCACATTTGATGTAGCGAAGGGCAAAAATATAACAAATTGAAGTAAGGGGGTCGGACAGTTGCCATACGGTGGAGTAATGAGATCAGACAGTTGTCGCACGGTCTAAAGTTGTCGCATGGCTAAAATAATAGAGACTCAAATAAAAACAAACGGAGACTCATTTCGCAAGATATGCGCCAGATGGGTACTCTTTGAGAGAGGTTGCACATGAAACTTGTTATTGCTTCTGATATACACGGTGCTGCCGGTTGGGCGCGCAAACTTATGGATCGCATTGAGGCAGAACAGCCCGACCGCGTGCTTCTTCTTGGCGACCTTCTCTATCACGGGCCGCGCAACAATCTCCCTGAGGACTATGCTCCAAAACAGGTTATCGAGATGCTCAATAGCATTGCTGATCAGGTAATTTCCGTACGCGGCAACTGCGAGGCCGAGGTGGATCAAATGGTCCTTGATTTCCCTTGTATGGCTGACTACAACATTTTGATTGATCCTTCCTGCCCGTCTGGCGAGAAGACCCTCTTTTTAACCCATGGACATATATATGGCCCAGGGTTGCATAACAGCGTTGACAGATGGCCAAAGCTTCCCGAAAACTCAGCTTTCCTTTATGGACACACGCACAAGAAAGTCTACGAGGTGCTTGCTGGCCATCCTGGCGTAGTCGTATTTAATCCGGGATCTGTCGGGATTCCAAAGGATGATACCCACAGCTTCGGTATGTACGAGAACGGTGAGTTTAGGCACGTGCTTCTCTAATGCGGTTGTAGGACTGATAGCCTCAACAGGTTCAGACAGCCCAGACAGCCCAGACAGCCCAGACAGCCCCAACAGGACTCATTCTGCCAAAACAGTGCTTATTCTGCCGGTATGTACAAAATTCGGCCGAAAAATGTGCTTAGAGTGTACAAAATTCGGCCGAAAAATGTACAATATAAAGACTTAATGAGAAGGCGGGAGGCTTAATGGAGAGATTGCTTTTAAAAGAGCTGGAATCTTGGCGTACGTCATCCGAAAGAAAGCCTCTTATCTTGCATGGGGCTCGTCAGGTGGGCAAGACGTGGCTTTTGAAGGAATTTGGCAAAAGATGTTTTGAAAATATGGCGTATGTGCGCCTTGAAGATAATGCTGCAATGATGCAACTGTTTGAAGGCTCACTTGATCCACAACGCATTTTGCGAGGTATTGCAGCAGAGACAGGGGAGAAGATTAACCCTGAAACAACGCTTATTGTGCTTGATGAGGTTCAAGACGTACCACGAGCACTTACCGCTCTGAAGTATTTTTGTGAAGATGCCCCTGAGTATGTTGTGGCAGTGGCCGGATCGCTTTTAGGTGTTGCGTTGAATGCGGGTATTTCTTTTCCTGTTGGGAAAGTCACCTTTAAGACGCTATATCCGTTAAGTTTCCGAGAGTTTTTGCTGGCAATGGGTCAGGACTCACTTGAGCAGGCTCTTTGCGATGCTGATTTTTCCTTGATGTCAATATTCTCCGAGCGGTTTGGGGATCTACTTCGCACGTATTACTTTGTAGGAGGTATGCCTGAGGCCGTTTCTCTTTTTTCGCAAAATTCCGATTTTGTGCAAGTTCGCCGAGTCCAAGAGGATATTCTGTCTGCTTATAGGAGAGATTTTGCTAAACATGCAGGCAATATGGTGGGAGAGCGCTGTAGGATGGTGTTTGAATCCCTGCCGCGCCATCTTGCCAAAGAGAATAAAAAGTTTGTATATGGAGTGGTAAAGAAGGGCTTTCGAGGGCGTGAGCTCGACGATACGTTGCAATTTCTGCAAGACGCTGGGCTGGTAATAAAAGTGCCACGCATAAGCGCCCCAGGTATTCCCCTTTCTGCTTATGCGGATGAGGGGTCGTTCAAACTATTCTGTCTGGACGTAGGGCTTTTGGGGGCATTGGCAGGCGTAGAGAGTCAAACCATCCTTGAAGGAAACAGCCTGTTTACCCATTTTAAAGGTGCTATGGCCGAGCAATATGTCTGTCAGCAATTAGTAAGCGATTGTGGCTTTGCTCCATACTACTGGTCTGCCGAGAAGAGCTCGGGCGAGATTGATTTTGTGGTACAGATCAACGGCTCTGTGGTTCCTATAGAAGTTAAAGCTGAGGAAAACCTAAAGGCAAAGAGCCTTGCAAGCTTCTGCAAGACACACGGTCTTACAAATGCCGTGCGCTTCTCGCTTTCAGGATATCGCGAGGAGTCGTGGATGACAAACGTACCTTTGTACGCAGTTCATTGCCTTGCTGCTTTGCGTTCATAGGCTCTACTTGGAAGGAGCACTACTATCTGAGCCGGGCAACTCCGCACCTGTGATGTACTTTTTCTGACCTGTGATGTACTTTTCCGCACCTGTGATGCACTTTAATGTGTCGAGAAGAGCGGTTTTCTCGCCAAATGTGCATCACAGCCTAGGATTTTGGAGCAGAAATGTACATCACAGCTTTCAGAATCTACCTCACAGGTTTACACCGCTTGAATGAGGCCTTCTCACACACACGGTTACACGTGCGGTTCTCACGGTCCATGTAGGAATCAAAGCATGAAAGTGTGCGTGCTATCATAGACAACATATCATTCCGCACCATTTGGAGGAATCTCATGCAAGAAAACGTAAAGAGAAACGTTTTGCTCAATCCTGGCCCATCTACGACAACCGATTCGGTCAAGTATGCACAGGTTGTTCCCGATATCTGCCCGCGCGAGAAAGAATTTGCGTCCATTATGGCACCGATGCGCGATGATTTGGTGCGGATTGTGCATGGAGATCCCAAAGAATATACGGCAGTGCTGTTCTGCGGTTCAGGAACCATTTGTATTGATGTTGTTTTGAACTCGTTGCTTGCAGAGGGCAAAAAGGCGCTTGTTGTGAATAACGGTTCTTATAGCCAGCGTGCCTGCGATGTACTCACGGCGTACCACATGCCGTTTGTTGAGGTGAAGCAGCCGGTTGATACTACGCCTGACCTCGACGTTATTGAAGCAGCGCTTAAAGATAATCCTGATGTGGGATATGTGTACATGACCTTCCATGAGACGGGCTCGGGTCTTTTGAATCCTGTTCGCGAGGTGGGTGCGCTTGCGCACAAGTACGGTGCGTTCTTTATTACAGATTCCACCTCGGCGTATGCGATGATTCCCATTAACGTGTACGAGGACAACATCGACTTTTGCATGGCGTCGGCGCAAAAGGGAATCCAGGCAATGACGGGCTTGTCGTATGTTATTGGCCGTCGCGACATCGTTGAAGCTTCTAAAGACTTCCCCGTACGGTCGTATTATTGCAATTTGTATCTGCAGTACGAGTACTTTGAGACTACCGGTGAGATGCACTTTACGCCTCCCGTTCAGACCATTTATGCGGCACGTCAGGGAATCAAAGAGTACTTTGAGGAAGGCGAGACCGCAAAGTGGGCTCGTCATCAGCGTGTGATGGCCGCCATCAGGCAGGGTATTGACCGTTTGGGTCTGAAAGAGGCTTTGAAGCGAGAAGTGCAGTCAGGGTTAGTGGCTGCGGTGCGCTATCCCGACGATCCGGCATGGGATTTTGAGAAGGTTCACGACTATTGCTATGAGCGAGGGTTTACCATCTATCCCGGTAAGATGCAAGGAGCCGGCACGTTTAGGCTCTGTGCCCTTGGCGCTCTTGACGAAGAAGACATCGTTGCATTTTGGGAAGTTTTCGAGCAGGCGCTTGCCGCAATCGGCGTTTCTACACCGGTAACCTATACAGAATAGAGCATGTTCTAAAGGAGTTGCTATGCCAGTTGTCTATACCGCCCTTGGCACCGATGTTATTCATGAGGGACATCTGAACATTCTCAGGCACGCGCAAGAATACGGAACCGTGATCGTTGGAGCCCTGAGTGACAAAGCTCTCATTCGATACAGTCGGTTTCCGACGGTTCCCCAAGAGGAGCGCGTTAAGCTCTACGAGTCTCTTGAAGGTGTGAGTCGCGTCATTATCCAGGATGACTATCTTTATGATGACGTGATTGCAACGCTTAAGCCCGATTACGTGGTACATGGCGACAACTGGCAAAACGGTCCCGAACGCGCCATCCGTAACAACATCGAGGGGCTTCTCGCCACATACGGTGGAACGCTCATAGAGGTGCCATACACCAGAAGCGAGCAGGCGCGCAAAGTTGACCAGCAGCTCCGCGAGAAACTGGCCATGCCGGAATACCGCCGCCGTCGCTTGAGGCAGCTGCTTGCCATCTCGCCGACGGTTAAGGTCATTGAGGCTCACGACGGACTTACCGGCCTTATTGCCGAGAAAACCGTTGTGGATCATAACGGTCGCCTTGATCAGTTTGACGGTATGTGGGTCAGCTCGCTTTGCGACAGTACCGAGCGCGGCAAGCCCGACATTGAGCTTGTGGATATGTCTGCTCGCCTGCGTACCGTTGACGACATTATGGAAGTTACCACCAAACCCATCATTCTTGATGGAGATACCGGCGGCTTGACGGAGCACTTTGTCTACAACGTGCGTACGCTGGAGCGCATGGGCGTTTCCGCTGTCATTATTGAGGACAAGACCGGCCTTAAAAAGAATTCCCTGTTCGGTACCGAGGTCAAACAGACGCAGGCACCTATTGAGGATTTTTGTGCAAAGATTTCCGCAGGTAAAAAGGTTCAACTGACCGACGACTTCATGATTATCGCGCGCATTGAGAGTCTCATTCTTGAGCGCGGTATGGAGGACGCCCTTACCAGAGCATTTGCCTTTAGAGACGCCGGCGCCGACGGCATTATGATTCACAGTCGCAAAAAAGATCCTGCCGAGATTTATGAGTTCTGCGACCGTTTCCGCGAGAAGGACACCACAACGCCGATTGTTGTTGTGCCCACGTCGTTTAACGGCGCAACGGAGGAAGAGCTTGCGTCTCATGGCATCAACATCGTTATCTACGCCAACCAGTTGATCCGCGCAGCGTTCCCCGCCATGCAAGAGACGGCTCGCGGTATCCTGAGGGCACACCGCGCACTTGAGGTTGACGAGCAGCTCCTTCCGTTTAAGGACATCATCCGCCTCATCGACGAGCTGTAGGTGACAAGGATGGCTTGTGCAAAAAGTTCAAATGCCGAGAAGATCAATGCGATTGTAATGGCGGCGGGATTAGGAACGCGCATGGCACCTCTCACCAAAACCACACCTAAGCCGTTGATTTCGGTCAACGGAACGCCGATGATTGAAACGGTCATCAATGCGCTGGTTACGGCCGGCGTTGAGAGGATCTCTGTGGTTGTCGGGTATCTCAAAGAGCAGTTTTGCTATCTTGAGGAGCGCTATCCGGCCGTAGTGCTTGTTGAGAACACGGAGTATTTGGAGAAGAATAACATCTCATCAATATATGCCGCCGTTGACGTTCTTGAGCAGGGGGCTACGTTTATTTGCGAGGCTGACCTGGTTATTTCAGATGAGCATATTTTCCAACCATGGCCTTCTCGGTCGTGCTATTTTGGCCGTAAGTTTTCCGGCCATACGGACGACTGGGTGTTTGACCTTGACGGTTCGGGAAAGATTGTCCGGGTTGGCAAAGGTGGCAGCAATACGTATGCCATGGTGGGGCTGTCGTACTTCTCAACACCGGATGCAAAGCGTTTGGCGCAGTTTATGCATGATGCCTACAAAGAGACCGGCCATGAGCAGCTCTTTTGGGATGACGTGGTAAACAACCATATTGCCGAATTAAATCTTTCAATTCGCCCCGTTGAGGCGTGGCAAATTGCAGAACTTGATAGCGTTGCGGAATTGGCGGCGTTTGACCATGGCTACGAATATCTTTTGAGGAGTTAGATCTAGAGGAGTTAGATTTATGCAGGTAAAAACATTTGTTGATACGCTTGGCGCTGATTTTTATACCGGTGTACCGGACTCTCAGCTTAAGGCGCTGTGCAATTACCTTATGAGTGTGTATGGTATTGATTCCGCGCACCACATCATTGCCGCCAATGAGGGAAACTGTACGGCTCTTGCCGCCGGATATCATCTGGCAACCGGTAAGGTTCCGGTGGTTTACCTGCAGAACAGTGGAGAGGGCAATATTATCAACCCCGTGGCTTCTCTTCTGAACGAGAAGGTTTATGCCATTCCGATGATATTTATTGTTGGCTGGCGTGGGGAGCCGGGTGTTCATGACGAACCCCAGCATATCTATCAGGGAGAAGTAACGCTGCGCTTGCTTGAGGATATGGGGATTCGCTCCTTTGTGGTAGGCCCGGAGACAACGGCAGACGACCTGACGGCTGCTATGAGGGAGTTCCGCGAGCTGCTTAAGCAGGGGCATGACGTTGCGTTTGTCATCAGAAAAGGCGCGCTGACCTTTGACGATACGGTTGCGTATAAAAACAGCAACGCAATGGTGCGAGAGGATATTGTGTGCCATATTGCGCGTGCTGCCGGCGATGATCCCATCGTGTCAACGACCGGCAAGGCAAGCCGCGAGCTCTTTGAGATTCGCGAAGCTGCCGGTCAGAATCATGAGCGTGATTTTTTGATCGTGGGCTCCATGGGGCATGCGTCTTCCATTGCTCTGGGAGTGGCGCTGAACAAGCCGGGGCAAAAAGTGTGGTGTATCGACGGTGACGGTGCCGCTCTCATGCACATGGGAGCCATGGCAGTCATCGGTGCGCAAAAGCCCGACAACCTCGTGCACATTGTCATCAATAATGCCGCTCACGAGACGGTTGGTGGCATGCCGACGGTTGCCGATACGGCTGATTTGGTGGGCGTTGCCAAGGCTTGCGGATATCCCCATGCGGTACGGGTGAATACCTTTGAAGATTTAGATGCCGAGCTCACAAAGGCACGTGGGCGAGAAGAGCTTTCGTTCATTGAAGTGCCTTGCTCTATTGGGTCTCGCGATGATTTAGGGCGTCCCACAACCACTGCGCTTGAAAATAAGCAGAACTTCATGCGGTATTTGAAGACGTTGTAGGGCAGTGCTTGGCGGAAGGGCAATAGATTAATATTGGGGATTCTCAACCTCTACCTTGTCAGATTCTTGGAAGGGTGCGAGGGTGGAGATCATGACCATGGTCTCGTCATAGGGATTATTGACATAGTGAACTTCTCCGGGCTCAATGTGAATGAAGTCGCCCGCCGAGAGGGTGTGTACCTCGCCGTCAACAACGATATCGACTTTTCCCTTAAGAATGTGGAAGTTTTCCTCCATGACATGGTGATAGTGTGCTTGGAAGTTTTGCCCTGGCTGAAACTGTACAACGGCATAGTTCATGCGAGGGCCCTTCATAAGGTATTTGGGGCCGGAATCGCCAAATCGATAGGAAAAATCATTTTCGTTTACTACAAACATAGAGATATCCTTTCGTGTGCAAATCATAAATAAAGTAGGTACGCTGCAGATATATTGATGCTTATGTGGACGGCCGTATGTATGTCAAGACATATCGGATGGTGGAGTTTATACACCGGGCGCTCTCCACAATCCCTTAGTCTTTCCCGTCTCGGCAAGAGACAGTTGAGTGTCGTATATTTCCCTCCACGTTGCGTAGAGTTTGTCGTATACGTCAAAAACCTCAGAATTAGGCTCAAAAGTTTGCTCCCATTTGACAACACGATGAGCACCCTCGGCGATGTTGGGATAGAGGCCGACTCCATACCCGGCAAGGATTGCGGCTCCCAATGCGGTAGCTTCTTTAACTTGAGGCACGCGAACACGTTTATGGCAGACATCCGCAAGAATCTGTGCCCAAAGAGGGCTTTTTGAAGCACCTCCCGCAAATACCAATTCATCGGGTTCATTTCCGGTTGCATCTTTTACAAGCTCGATATGTCCGCGGACGAGAAGTGCGGTGTTCTCCAGGATTGCGCGGTAGAAGGTATATTTGTTGAAGCGCTCAGGATCAAGCTCAAAGTTTGTAAAGGTTGGGCTCGCATGGGTCCAGTGAATGTAGTTCATGACGTCGCTAAAGCAGCATATCGTGCCATAACTTCCGGCTGGGATTTGGGCTGCTTTCTCGTTTAGGAGGTCGTAGACATCTACACCGCGCTTCTCGGCTTCTGCCTTTTCTGCCTGACAGAAACCGTCGCGATACCAGCGCATGACAAGACCGGGTTTAAACGCGAGAGCTTCGTATTGCCAAACGTCAGGAATGGCGTGGCAGTTAACCCGAACGCGGCAGTCGGGGTCGGTGGCTCCGCTGGCAGTATTGAATTCGTATTGCCAGAAACTGCCCCCAAACACACCGGCTTGGTTTGGCTCACATGCATCGACGCCAATCATTCCAAGTTGACAGTCTCCGCCACCAACGACAACGGGCGTTCCTTCGGCAAGGCCGGTTGCACGAGATCCTTCTGCAGAAACAGTACCTAGAATCTGCCCACACTCGCGTACTTCACCAAAAAGGTTGTCGCGAAGGCCACAACGCTGTGCTATTTCGGGCTTCCAGGAGCGGCTCTTGAGATCCATGATGCCCGTAGTACTTCCGTTGCTGGGTTCAACTGCTAAAATGCCTGTGAGTTTATATGCCAGCCAATCGTTGAACATACCTATATGAGCTGCGCGCTCGTATACCTCAGGCATCTTATTTTTAACCCAAAGAAGGCGCGGTAGCGCTCCGAGTGCAAACGTCTGACCGCTTATACGGTAGAGTTCGCGTTCCAAATCAGGATCTAAGGCAATGAGTTGTGATACTTCGTCAACGCTTCGCGCATCAACGTTTGCACAGGCCCAAATTTCTTGACCTTGAGCGTCGTAGAGAAGGATACCTTCGCGCATGCATGTGGTAGAAATGCCTGCGATGGAGTGCGGGTCAATGCCGGTTTTGCTTAGAACTTCTTGGATGCAAGAGACGGTAAGTTCCCAGTTGTAGCTCCAGTTAAAATCCATACTTCCTGGCCAGCGCGGGTCTTCTCGATGTTGCCATTCACGCTGAGCAACGCCGATTTGCTCTCCTTCGACAGAAAAAAGAACAGCGCGTATGCTTCCGGTGCCCGCATCAAGTGCAAGAAGATAGGTATCCATAGGAGCCTCCCGACTTATAGGTCTGATGAGTGAGATGAAGACGTTGACGCAAGAAGAAGTTCCTCTGCTGTCTTTGAATCTGTAACCAAGACATTGAGGTAGCCGCCACGAAGAACTGCCTTTATTGCAGCAACTTTTTCCGATCCGCCCGCAACGCCAACGACGTTTTTCATGGTGCGAAGTTTCTCAATATCAGTGCTGATGGTGCGGTTTTCTATCTCGGTAGTAATAGGGTTGCCTTCGGAATCGTAGAAATGATTGAGCACGTCTCCTACAGACCCCTGCATTTTCAGGATGGCAAGCTCTGATTCACGAATGATGCCGTTTCTCAGAACCGTTGCCCCTTCAACTGCGGCACCAATTCCCACAACGCTCATATCTGCGTGTTCGGTCATGGCGTAGATTTCTTGAATGCTCTTCTCGCCGAGAAGAGCGTCTCGAACTTCAGAAGAAGATACGATGAGAGGTGATGGTATAAGAAAGAGATGCATGGCATAGGCGGTAGAGCTTACGGAAGGAAGGTAATAGCTGACTCCGCCTGTCATACTTACAACGTTGATGGGGTCTTCATGCTCTTTAGCAAGATATCCGAGCATGGAACTTACGGTGTCTCCGTAGCCGATATTGAGATATCCGCCGGGCCGTAGGTGGTCGCTGACATAGAGTGCAGCGGCTCGAGAGATGGTGTGAGTGAGCGCGGCTTCATTGAGAGGAGTGGGAACTACAAAGGCATCGTTAAGGCCGTATGCGGCGATAAGATTCTTTTCCAGACTTACACGGGTGGAATCGTCTTTTCTGAAATTAAATTGGATAATGCCGTCAGTTTTAGCATCTTCAAGAAGACGAATTACTTTTGCTCGAGAGAGGCCCATGGCTTCTGCAATTTGATGCTGAGTATAGTTTTCCATGTAGTAGTACCATGCTGCTTTTGTAGCCAAGGTATAAGTTTTCTCGTCCAACATATCCTCCTTAGTTGTTACTTTTGTTTATTATAGTTACAAAAGTAACAATTCACTATGGAAAAGATGTAATCCTTTGTCTGTAGTAACTACAGTTAGATATACCACAATTCACTTTCGGGACGCATATTACAGTAAAACAATAGTTCAACACTGTTACAAAATACCGTTTACCGGCAACTTACGACCGCTCGGCCCGCAAAAGCTATGACATATAAAAAATTGCCTATATCGTCAAAAGAGTAGTTACGTGCAACTGCCGGTTGTATAGGTGGGAGAATCAATGGATGAACTTTCAAACATCCAGCGTTCCAATGTTAGTGCGGATGTAGGTTATCCGGCTACGGTGAGAGCGTGTAAGGCGGATGGAAAGAGCAAGGAGCTTGATGCATCCGATACGCTTCTTTCTGTGCGGGGAATCCATAAGTCATTTGGCTCCAATGAAGTGCTTAAAGGGATTGACCTTGATCTGAGGCCTGGAGAGGTACTTGCACTTATCGGTGGCAACGGTTCTGGAAAATCAACGCTCATGAAAATTATCATGGGTATCTACTCGGCAGATGCCGGAGAGATATCCATCGATCGCGTGAAGGTTGATATTTCAAATCCAAAATCTGCTTTGGCACATAGTATTTATATGGTTCCGCAAGAGCCCATGCTCTTTCCAAATATGAGTGTGCGCGAGAACATCACCATTGGCTTTGAAGCTTCCCAATCTGAGCTTAGAGCGCTTCTCGACGAGACAATGAGAGATATTGGATGGAAGCTTGATCTGGAACGTAAAGCGTCAACCCTTTCTATTGCCGAGCAGGGAATGGTTGAAATTCTAAGAGGCCTTATGCGCCGATCTGAAATATTGATTTTGGATGAGCCTACGTCTGCATTAACGTTTGATGAAGTTAAAAGCCTCTTTTCAGTCATTCATGAGCTAAAGCAAAAGAACATCGGCATTATTTACATTACGCATCGTCTTGCAGAGGTATTTGACATTGCCACCAGTGTTGGTATTTTGCGTGATGGTGTAATGGCCATGCGCGGGGACGTGAAAGATTTTACGCGAGAAGATCTTGTGCGTGGACTGCTTCCGCCGGACGCCGCAGAGATTCGACGCGAAACGGCTCGAGAAAGTGCACAAATTGACTATACGGCAGAGCCTGTTTTTGAGTTGTCAGGATTTTCTGGATATGGGTTTGCCGATATCAACCTCTCCATTTATCCCGGTGAGATTGTGGGCCTTGCCGGCATTGTTGGAGCAGGTCGTTCTGAGATGGCAACAACAATTTATGGTATGGATAAAGCTCTGGGAGGTACCTGTTCGGTAGGTGGTAGAGACATTACCGGCAAGCCAACAAAGGAAGTCATTGCCGCCGGACTGAGTTATGTTCCGGAAGATCGCTTCAATGACGGTCTGTTTAGGATACGAGATGTTGCTGAGAATACAACAAGTTCCCTGTTAGGGAGTACTGTTTTAGGAAGAATGCTTCTTAATAAAAAGAAAGAGCAGACAATCTCTCAGACATATGTTGAGAATTTCCGCACAAAAATTACCGGTCTTACTCAAGAAGTCGGTGGTTTGTCGGGTGGCAATCAGCAAAAGATTGTTATCGGTCGAGCTTTTTCCATTAAACCCAAGGTAGTCATTTTGGACGAACCAACACGAGGAATAGACGCAGCTGCTCGAGCCGACGTGTATCTTGTAATTCAGGAGCTTCGTAGACAGGGCGTTTCGATTCTTTTGATTTCTTCTGATATGGAAGAAATTATTGAACTTGCAGATCGTGCGTTCACCATGTATCGCGGACGCATTAACCATGAATTTAAAAAATCGGCTATTACTCAGGACAATTTGATGTCCGCTGCATTTGGCCTGTGAGGAGGTGCCCGATGAATATTGTAAAACGCTTCATGAAAGCTCGCGGACTCAGTAGCTTGATCTTTTTGATTGCCCTCTTTTTTGTAGTGGGTTCCATCAATCCTGCTTTTTTAACGCCGGCTACCATTGCTGCCTGCTTCAACACTTCGGTTGTTTACACGTTGGTGGCGGTAGGTGTAGCTTTTACGCTTTTTATCGGTGAGATTGATGTGTCCGTTGGATCAAATCTTGGACTTGTTGCTGCCGTGGTTGGAACGATGCTCCGTGATGGGCAGCCTCTTATCGCTGCGGTTGTTGTTGGTGTTGTCATTGGAGCGGCCATTGGCCTTATCAATGCATGGGGAGTCGCTGTCATGAAGGCTCCGTCACTTATTTTTACATTGGGAGTGAACGGAATCCTTCGCGGCATCATATATGTGTATACCAATGGTGCGTGGATCGAAAACTTGCCCAAAAGTTTCAAGGATTTCTCTGCGGTAACGGGTATTGGTGACCTTACGGTCTATTACTGTGCGGTTATTGCACTTGTTGTTATTATCCATATGGTGCTTACCAAGACTCGTCGGGGTCGTTGGTTTGCGGCGGTTGGAGACAATGCAAACGGCGCCACACTCGTGGGCATTCCGACGCTTCGTACCAAGATTTTGGCATATGTGCTGTGCGGCGTGTTTGCCGCAGTGGGAGGAATCCTTTTCTGCAGTCGTATTGGTTTTGTGACACCAATGTCCGGCAATGGTTATGAGATGAAAGCCATTGCAGCATGCGTTCTTGGCGGAGTGAGCCTCCTAGGAGGTGTCGGTTCCGTACTCGGCGCCGCTGTGGGATCTGTCATTATGGCGTCTATCAGCTATTTATTGGTCTTTATGGGCTTCTCGTCAAATTATGACAATGCCATTACCGGTGTTATTTTGATTGTCATTGTTGTCGTGGACGCGCTGCTTCAGCACCGCTCAATCGTTAAAAATAGACACGCTCGCTTGAATGCTCGTGTTGCCCAGAAGCCGGTTTCAGAGCAACTTGCCGAGCAGATTGCTGAATTTGGAGCAGAAGTCTTGGACTCCTCGGACACAAGGGGAGGTGAGCGCTGATGGGCGAGAAGATAAAACGATTCCTAACTCACGGCCAAACCAGCTGGAACCTTATCCTCGTAGCTCTTCTGGTGATTGAATTTGCTGTTTTCGGCTCTACCAACGCGAAATTTTTGCGTCCGGCATTGCTGTTTACGAGTATTAACGACAATTTGCCCGTTTTTATGATTTCACTTTTTGTCACGCTGGTTATGGTGACAGGTGGTATTGATATCCAGGTGGCATCTCTTGTGGGGCTTACATCCATTACCATTGGTGTGAGTTGGCAGGATTTTGGTCTTCCCATTTGGGGCGCGGTGGCGGTTGCCGTTGTTTTAGCCGTTGCCTGCGGTGCGCTGTCTGGCTTCTTTATTGCCTACTGTCGCGTTCAGGCTATGGTGGTTACATTGGGCGGAAGCTTCTTGTATTCGGGCCTGGCGCTTCTGATTTCTACGCTTTCAAAAACCGAAAGTTATCAAGGCATCGGTGGCTTTCCGCCCGAGTTTAAATTTGTAGCTAACTTTCAGCTTTTTGGCATCATTCCGTTCCAGCTGCTGATATATGTACTTATGCTTTGCATTGCTTTTATATTGCTGCATAAGACGAAGTATGGACGGCGTATCACGCTTGTGGGTGTTAACCAAAGCGCTGCAGAGTTCTCGGGTATCAACAGTCGTCGCGTTATTATGTCCACCTATATGTTAAGTGCATTGTCGGCAGCTATTGCAGGTATCGTGCTAACGGCATATCTGGGAACCGCAAAATCAGATCTCGGTGCCGATCTGACAATGGATATCATTACGGCCGTTGTTTTGGGCGGCACGCTTTCCACCGGTGGCAAGGGATCCATCGTGGGTACTGCCCTTGCATCTTTTGTAATCGCATTTTTACGCTTTGGCTTACCTCTGTGTTTCAAAGTAAGCCCGCAGTATCTCAATATTCCTGTTGGCATTTTGCTTGTTGTCGTTATCGTGTTCCGCTCGGCGGCAAGCGGTATGCATATCGGTACGTTTTTACAATCGCTGCTCATAAGGAGTGGCAAATCAGCCGAGGCCTAACGCTTCGGGGAGCTCGTGTCCGGTATGTGCCGGACACATGAAAGGGAGGTTCGACTATGCAAGATATGACTCGTCGCGGTTTTATTGGTGCAGCTGGTTTTACGGCGGTAACTGCCGGCCTCGCTCTTACGGGCTGTAACGGCGGTGGCGGTGAAACGAAGAAGGATGACGGTGATAAAAAGCAGTCAGGCGGCGGAGATGTCAAGGGCAAGACCGTGGCATTCATTCCGAAGGTCACCGGCAACGCATTCTTTGAGTCTGCCAACAAAGGCGCTCAGGAGAAGTCGAAGGAATGGGGATTTACCGTTGATTATATCGGCGATGCAACCGCATCCGTTTCCGCTCAGGTATCCGTTATTAATCAGGCGGTTGCCAATGGTGTGGATGCAATCAGCATTTCTACCGTAGACGCAAACGGTGTTTCCGACGCACTCAAAAAAGCAACGGCTGCGGGCATTGTTGTAACCACATGGGACTCTGACTCCAACCCCGAGGATCGTACGTTGATGGTTTCCCAGGGTACCCCTGAGATCCTTGGACAGATGCTTGTTGACATGGGTGTTGCCGGTCTCAAAGAGCGCGGTAAAGATCCCGAAAAGGATGAGATTACCTATGTCTGGCACTACTCTCAGGCGACGGTGACCGATCAGAATTCTTGGCAGGTAGCCGCACAGAAGATCATCAAAGAGAAGTATCCAAAGTGGAAGAACGTTCACGAGAACTACTATTCCAATCAGGATGCAGAGCAGGCAATCACCATTGGTGAGGGAATTCTCGACGCCTATCCGGAGATTGATCTCATTATCTGTAACGATTCAACCGCTCTTCCCGGTCAGCTCCAGGCAGCAGAAAACAAGGGCTACGATGCTAAAAAGGTGACCATTACCGGCTTTGCTTCTCCACAGTCTATCAAGTCTTATTGCGAGCATGGAACCATTTACAACTGGGGTCTTTGGGATTGTGCCGTTCAGGGTGCCATGGGCTGCTATGTGGCGGCTTACCTTGCTGCCGGTAACGAAGTCAAGGTTGGCGACACTATCTCCATCCCAAGCATCGGCGATGTCAAGGTGGAGGCCAATGACTCCATTGCTGAGGGCGCTAAGACTGCCGAGAAGAACAATGGCGTGGTACTTCTCCCCGAGCGCCTTGTGTTCACGAAAGAGAACATGAACAACTACGCATTCTAGAATCCAAAGATACTTTAAGAGGACGGCAAACCGTTCTCGTGCGTATTGGATACAAGCTTTGCTTCATTTAGTCTCGTTGTAATTCCCTGTGCCGCGTCGATTACTGCCTCTATCGGCGCAGCACAGGTTCGTTTCAAAGAAAGGACGTATATGGCTGATCTTGATGGCCTTAAAGTTGCTAAGGATTATCACGTTGATACCCCCTTTGCCAATGACCAGGGATTTTATGTAAAGGGTGCCAACAACCTTGATTGGGGTATGCAAAAGCATCTCTCTAACATCTTTGATCCCAAAAGCGGTAATACGGTTATGTTTGCGTTTGACCATGGGTATTTCATGGGTTCGACCGCCGGTCTTGAGCGTCTTGACCTGTTGCTTCCAAAGCTTGCCCCCTATGTGGACTGCTTTATGGGTACGCGAGGTGCAATTCGTAGTTGTGTTCCTCCTCAGATTTCAAAAGGAATTGCGCTTCGCGTAACTTCGGGTTCCTCGATGCTTCAGGCAGATCTTTCTCATGAGGTTGTTGTCGTGGATATTGAGGATGCTATCCGCATGAATGCCGATTGCATGGCCGTTCAGACATTCATCGGCGGTGATGGACAGCTTTCCAGCATCGACAATTTGAGTCAGGTAGTGAACGCCGGTTTTCACTACAGCATTCCAACGCTCGGTGTCTGTGCGGTTGGAAAGGATATGGAACGCACCGGTCGTTTCTTCAAATTGGCAACTCGTATTATTGCCGAGATGGGTGTACAGATTGTTAAGACCTACGACTGCGATGACTTTGAAGAGGTTGTGGCAGCCTGCCCGGTACCGATTGTAGTTGCCGGAGGTAAGAAATTGCCCGAGCGTGATGCTTTACACCTTGCGTATGACGTTATCCGCAAGGGTGCTCGCGGCGTTGATATGGGACGCAATATCTTCCAGAGTACACACCCACTGCAGATGGCTGAGGCAGTTCGAAAGATTGTACATGAAGGGGCAACCGACGCTGAAGCGTGGGAGTTCTTTGAGGATGTAACGCACTAACGGTGCCATTACGCTTTGATGCGGTTATTTTATAGAGCGAGAAGTACTTGGATTTCAGGTACTTCTCGCTCTTGCTTTTGAAAATTTGTTACCCTACAATAGACAATGTAATTCGTATTTGTAGGGTAATTGAGGTGTCTTTCATGTCAGTTTTAGAAGACGTTCTCAGAGAAGAATACGATCGTTCTCTAAGACTCAGTCGCCAAATGAGTGACGAATTGAAAACCTTGCCAAAAGGTTGTATCCGTGTGCGTATAGTAAGAGGGCATGAGTATTACTACCTCAATTATCGTGTGGAAGATAAAGTGAGATCAGACTATATACCTGCGAGTAATATTTGTGAGATGCGCAAGATGATTGCGCGTCGCAAAAAACTCAAGCAAGCCCTCAAAGAGCAAGAGAGTTCCAGGAAACAAATTGAACGCGCACTCGGAAAGAAACTACGATATGAATGAACAGCAAAGAGCGTTTATGAGAGTGCTGTCTCTTATTGAGAGGGCTGGATGTCAACAACATGTAATTCTTATTGGTTCTTGGGTCGAATTTGTTTACCATGAAGCCGGTATTCTTACTGGTTTCACACCTAACATTCGAACACTGGACGTAGACTTTCTTGTAAAAAATCTACGTCGTCCAAATCCACCCATAAGTCTTGCTGTTTTGGCACAGGAAGAGGGGTTTCTTGTAGAATCTGATTATTTCAATAGGACTACGAAACTTTCCGACGTTTCTGGTCTTGAAGTTGAGTTTCTTATTAGTAAGGTAGGAGCAGGTGTTGAGACTTCCTTAAAGACTAACATCGGTGTAACAGCGCAGACTTTGCGTCATATGGAAATTCTCTTTAGCAATACGATAGAAACAGTATGTTTGGGTTACTCAGTCTTAGTACCAACTCCCGAGGCTTATGCCGTGCATAAGATGATTATTAATATACAACGTAAGAATAAAGCTAAGAAAGACATTAATGCTGTACTTGGTATCTGGCCATATCTCGATAAAATAAAAGTTAGTAGACTCTTATCGGAACTGACGAAGAAAGAATACAAGAACGTGATGAAATTTATGGATGCCAACGAAATCTCGCAATAAACTGTGAACCGTTGGGTTTATATAAGTGAAGTGTTAATCCAGATAAACAGATCAAATCGGAGTTGGTGCAATTATGCAAACAGATACATTAATTTTGATCGTAGCTGCCGGAGCCGCTCTTGTCGCTGCTATTTTTGCAGGTATGTCGTGGGGCCGCACAAAAGACACTTCAGGCTCAGAGGCGGCTATCAATCAAAAAATCGACTCTGAGATGAGGCACACACGAGAGCAATCGCAGGTGGCGGTTGACGGGCTTGACCGACGCCTTGTTACTATGACCAACAAGGTGGATAGTCTGGAGCGCGCAATGGCCGACTTTCAGGCGAAGACATCAAAGGAGCTCGGAGACGTTCGCGTGGCACAGGAAAAAGGTCGTGCCGATATGCAGGCCGGCATTAGTACTACGCTGAAGGGTGTTCAGGACAGCGTTTCTCAGCAGCTTATCGCCATTCGACAGGACAACGGCAAGAGTCTTGAGCAGATTCGTGCTACGGTTGACGATAAGCTCCAAAAGACTTTAAACGACCGTATCAGCCAGTCGTTTAAGGTGGTGAACGATCAGCTCGAAGCTGTTTCCAAAGGCCTGGGAGAGATGCGCGGGATGGCAGAAAGTGTTGGCGACCTGCGCAAAGTTCTTTCCAACGTTAAGACCAGAGGCATTGTTGGTGAAGTTCAGCTTGGAGCAATTCTTGAGGAAGTACTTTCTCCTGAGCAATATGACACCAACGTTGCCACCGTTCCTGACAGCTCAAACAGGGTTGAGTTTGCCGTCAAGATCCCCGGTAAAGACGATGAGTTTGTGTATCTGCCCATTGATGCAAAGTTTCCCGGTGAAACCTATGGGCGCTTGGAAGATGCAAAGGACACGGGAGATGCCGCGTCCGTTGAGTCTGCTTGGAAAGAGCTTGAGACCCGCCTAAAGAGCGAGGCAAAAGATATTCACGAGAAGTACGTTGCTCCGCCGGCCACTACCTCGTTTGCCATTCTGTTCCTTCCGTTTGAGGGCCTGTATGCCGAGGTGGTCAATCGTACGGGGCTGGTTGAGCAGATCCAGCGCGAATGGCATGTTAACGTCGCAGGGCCGTCTACCATGGCAGCGCTGCTCAATGCCGTGCAAATGGGCTTTCAGACCGTGGCAATCCAAAAGCGGGCAGACGAGATACAGAAGGTGCTTTCCGCAGTTAAAGCAGAACTTCCTAAGTACCGCAGGGAGCTTGAGAAGGCGCAAAAGCAGCTCAGCACGGCTTCAAAAACCATCGACGGACTTGTTGGCACGCGTACGCGAGCAATGGAGCGCACCCTCAAGGGTGTGACGGCGATAGGCTCATTGAGTGAAGCCGACGAACTTCTCGGCATTGACGATGATGGCGATGAAGTTGAGGCCAAAGACGAATAAAAACAAAGCCGTCGGGCGTGTGACCGGCGGCTTTTCTCGTCATATGGTGCCCCCAGCGAGAATCGAACTCGCATTGCCGCCTTGAAAGGGCGATGTCCTAACCTTTAGACGATGGGGACGCAAAGAAAGAGTATAGCAAACGTAAGCCTCAATCGGGAGCAATTTTATTTATTCATCCAAATCAAATCCATTTGCCGCGGCGTATGCATCGGATGCGGCAGCAAATTCCGGGATGTTACCTGCCCATTCAACAAAATCCGGAACGTCAACAATGACAGGCTCCGCTTCATGAATGGCAAGAAGCGCTTCGTTAAAACTGCCGGTTTTTACTTCCGGCCTATCGGGGATGTATATGTCAACAAAAGTGGGGTGAAGAAGGGCAAATGCTCCGCCCTCGGTGTTCATCTGGTAGCTCTTGAGCGCTCTTCTCGCGGAACTGATACGTGAGAGCTTAAAGAGCAGGATGGCGCGGGCAAGCTCAATCCACGCATTGCTGTGGTGATTGAATCTGTCGTCAAGCCTGTTGAGCGCCGCCTCATCTTCGAGGCGCGCATACGTGAGAGTCAGCGTAAAGCGGGCTCCGACTGCATCAGAGGGAGATTCTTCCAAAAGCTGCTCGCAGGTTGTGGCGGCAAGCTTGAATCGAGCGGTGTCCACATACGCTCGGCCAATTGCTGCCTGTAGTCGTAATCGAGGTCGTTTAAAGGCATCGGTCCACATGTCGCAGGGAATTGTTTCGGGGGTCTTTGAGTCTTCAAGATTGGGAGTACGTTTTGCCTCTTTTTCCGCCTGGTTTTGGATTGCGAGCAGTGCCTGGAGCAGGCTTTCGGGGTCTGATGCATGAACGAGTGCATTCATACGTAAAAGATCGGTGTTTTCACCGTACTTTTCGCGAATGTTTTCGAGTGCATGCAAAAACGTCTGGAGCCGCGTGATGCGAGCCTGCACGAACTCCTCATCGGTATAGGAATCGTCATTGAGCTGGGAGTCTTGGTATCGCTTAACCGCTTGCGCAAGGTGATACATGGGAAGCTCATCGGTTTCGGAAGCATAGGACTTGAGGTCGGATTGAACCGCCAAAAGAAGCTCTTTATAGGCAGCGTCGGACATTGAGCCGATAGCGGCGCGTCGTTTGAGAGCGCATCTCTGAACCAGTTCCTCGGTGAGATTCATGAAAAATCCTCTCCACCCTTTCCGAAGGTAAGACCGTCTCCAAAATCAAAACCATCTCCGAAATCAAAACCTTCTCCGAAGTCCGTTATGTCGCGCAAATCGTCTATGGTATGCAAAAAGTCTGCTTGAAAGTCTTTAATACGCGCGGGATAGCGTCGCTCAATCTCGCTGCCAAGCCAGCGTCCAAAAATGCCGCGACCCGTGAAATCATTGCCTTCCTGCAAGAGAACGGCTGCCTCAGAGACCGCAAGGATCAACTCATCCTCTGAATAGGGCTCGACATTCAGTCGGGCGTACTCACCCTCCGGGAGATCCCGTTGCATAAAGAGCGTAAGTGCACCGGTTTTGTAGCGTGCAAGCAGTTTGTCTAGCAGGTCATTTGCACACTCACGGTTGTTTGTTTTAAACGCAAGCGCCAGCCGCGCCAGCATCATCCACGCATCATCCGGAGGTCGGGGAGGAAAAACGGTTGCATACTGTTTTTCCAACTTTGCCAAACCATCGGCATCCTCAAGTTTTGCATACGCAAGTGCAAGCGTAAAACGAATGTCGCCAAAGTCGGTTGGATCAAGCGAGAAGAGCTTCTGACCATAGGAAATGGCGGCCTTATTGCGGCCTGAAATAAGCGCCCTGGTTGCAAGAGCTGCAAGCCAGCGATAATAGGGGCGCATTGCGAGCTCAACGACAGCCTCCGCGAACTCTTCGGAGACACCCTTTGCGGCGGAAGCGCCCTTTTCGATACAAATTTGATGAACTTCCTCCTCTTGTTCAACGAGGTATTGGAAGTGATCCTCAAGCGCAGTACAAGCCATTGCTTGATGCATGCGGAGCGCGTCAAAGCAATGAGAGTCGAGCTCACAGGCACGCTCAAGGAGCTTTTGGCCGTCGAGTACAAGGGGCTTGCCTTCCGATTCGTTTACAGTTGGCAGAAGATAGTCGATCCTCTCGACAGCTTGTGCCATAAGGTGAAACGCCCGGTCTTTATCCGAGGCTATCAGTGCGTCAGGATTGTCTGAGAAGTGCGCAACATAGGAGTTGAACTGCTGAGGATTGGGCGGTTCGGTAGCGCCCGTCTCTATCAAATGATGGATAAACAGGCGATCAAAGTCTTCCTTTTTTGGATCGAACGCCAAAGGCTCTCCTGTCGGTTGCAACTGTTTCGGATCAAGCGTCAGGCCATTTCTGTTTAAGATCGTGTTGGCAAGACCATACCGGCGGCATTGTTTGCATACCGTTGGCGTATTAACGTTATCAGTTTTTGCATATTTGTGATAGATTACGGAATGGTGTCTTGTATACATAAACGAGAAATCGTGTACAAAAAACGAGGAACCAAGTCCTCGTTTGTCCGCTATATATGGGATATGGTGGAAAAATAGAGAGAGGAAATGATATGGGACGTTTTACGAACCCGCGCGACCTGTACTTTGGTGAGGGCGCACGCCACGAGGTCAAGAACCTTACAGGCAAGAGGGCAATTATCGTCTCCGGTGGCAGCTCGATGCGTCGTGGCGGCTTCCTGGGTGACGTCGAGAACGACCTGAAGTCCGCAGGCTTTGAGGTTGCTCACATTGAGGGCGTCGAGTCTGACCCGTCCGTTGAGACGGTTATGAAGGGCGCTGCTCAGATGTCTGAGTTCCAGCCTGACTGGATTATTGCCATCGGCGGTGGCTCACCAATCGACGCCGCGAAGGCAATGTGGATCAAGTATGAGTATCCCGAGACAACCTTTGAGGATATGTGCAAGGTCTTTGGCCTTCCTGAGCTCCGCACCAAGGCTCACTTCTGCGCGATTTCCTCTACTTCCGGTACCGCAACCGAGGTCACGGCCTTCTCGATTATTACCGATTACCAGAAGGGCGTTAAGTACCCAATCGCTGACTTCCAGATTACCCCTGACGTTGCCATCGTTGACCCTGAGCTCACCTATGGCATGCCTGTGAAGCTCGTTGCTCATACCGGTATGGACGCATTGACCCACGCCATTGAGGCCTACGTCTCCACTGCAGCTTCCATGTTTACCGATGCAGACGCTCTGCACGCAATTCGCGAGATTGTCGAGTGGCTTCCAAAGTCCTACAAGGGCGACAAAGAGGCACGTCAGCACATGCATGAAGCACAGTGCATCGCCGGTATTGCATTCTCCTCAGGCCTTTTGGGCATCGTTCACTCCATGGCTCACAAGACCGGTGCCGCATTCTCCGGCGGACATATCATCCATGGTTGCGCCAATGCCATGTATCTTGGCAAGGTTATCCAGTTCAACGCTCGTGATGCCCGCGCTAAGACTCGTTATGCTTACATTGCCAAGGAGATTTTGCATCTTGAGGGCGAGACCGAGGACGAGCTCGTAGCTGCATTGGTCCAGAAGATTCGCGACATCAACGATTCTTTGGACGTTCCACAGGGCATCAAGAATTACGGTGAGGGCGGCACTAAGTCCGAGACCTCTATCATTGATGAGAAGGAGTTCTTCGAGAAGGCTCCCGAGGTTGCACGCCTTGCTATCGAGGATGCTTGCACCCTTTCCAACCCGCGTAAGCCTACGCAGGAAGAGATGGAGCAGCTGCTCAAGTGCGTCTACTATGACCTGCCTGTTGAGTTCTAAGATTCATTCATTTGAATGATGTAGATGCCGGCCCGGGTCGCGTTGTGCGGCCCGGGCTTTTTGATATAAAACGTTTCCCGTAAACGGCCAAAAAGATTCGTTCGCCGAAGAGTTGGCTGCTTTTTGCCTGCGAGACGTACAATATATGTTTGTGTTTGTAATGCACAGTGTTTATGCATTATGTTGGATACGCCGAGAAAACGAGGATACGACTTCGTGATGTCACTGAGTGCGTTGAGGTGTGGCGTAGCTAGACACAACGCAACGAGACTCGATCAAGATGTGGCTAAGGTGTACATCAAAGTCGTACGTACAGGAGGAAACATGGAGCTCAATGGTCTTATCGATCACACAAATCTCAAGCAAAATGCAACGGCTGAGGACATTAAGAAGCTTTGCGCAGAGGCCCGCGAGTACCACTTTAAGACGGTGGCAATAAATAGCTGCTGGACGACGCTTGCCCACAAGGAACTTGAAGGATCCGGCGTCGGCATCACAACGTGCATCGGCTTTCCTTTGGGAGCCTGCTCAACGGCGGCAAAGGTGGCGGAAGCCAGGCAGGCCGTTGCAGACAAGACAACCGAGATTGATATGGTCATTAACGGCGGTCACCTCGTTGCCGGCGACGACGACTACGTTATAGCTGATATAAAAGCCGTTGTTGAAGCTGCGGGTACCATTCCCGTTAAGGTCATTCTTGAGTGCTGCCTTTTGAATGACGAGCAGATCGTGCGCGCCTGTAAGGATTGCCTTGCAGCTGGCGCTGCATTCGTAAAGACAAGTACGGGATTTAGCACAGGCGGCGCAACCGTCCACGACGTTCAACTTATGCGCGAGACCGTAGGCAACGCGTGTCAGGTGAAGGCTGCCGGCGGTATTCACACCAAAGACGAGGCGCTTGCAATGGTTGAGGCCGGAGCCGATCGCCTTGGTGTTTCAAGTGGCATTGCAATCGTTTCTGAGTAGTATCTAAGTAAGATTTCGCCAAAACCACCATTTCACTTGAGGTTTAAGACAAGATAAAAAACACCGCCACCCTTATGAGTGGCGGTGTTTTGTCCTATATGTAGATATTTTGCAGGACGCTATGCAGAACTATATCTCAGGTCTTCTCGCCATATAGGTTCCTGCCTGCATCGATCTTTACCGTTATTACGCCTGCTTAAGCTTGCAAAGCTCAGCTGCGGTTTTTGCACCAAGAGCAACATTGTTAAAGACGAGCTGGATGTTTGCTTCAAGCGAATCGTTACCGGTGATCTCGGCAACTTTTGCCAAGAGGAACGGGGTTGTTTCTTTGCCGTGGATGCCCTGTGCGGCTGCGTCCGTAAGTGCTTGCTCTATAGCGGTATCAATGACGGCTTTGTCCATCGAATATTCTTCAGGAATGGGATTTCCTACCAACATTCCGCCGGTAAGTCCCAGCTCACGCTTGACGTGGAAAATCTCAGCCAGTTCATGCGGCGAGTCAACCCTGCGATCAACGCTAAAGCCACTCTTTCGCGTATAGAATGCGGGGAGTTCATCGGTCTGGTATCCAAGAACGGGAACGCCCTTGGTCTCAAGATATTCAAGCGTTAATCCAAGATCAAGAATGGATTTTGCACCGGCGCAGATAACCATAACGGGAGTCTGTGCAAGCTCTTCCAGGTCTGCGGAGATGTCCATCGTTGTTTCCGCTCCACGGTGAACGCCTCCGACACCGCCGGTGGCAAAAACATCGATGCCTGCCATATGGGCAATAATCATGGTAGTGGTAACGGTAGTTGCTCCGTCGCCCTTCTCGGCGACAATAACCGGCAAGTCGCGACGGCTTACCTTGGCAACCTCGCGACCCTTCTTGCCCAGATAATCAATCTCATCCGCAGAAAGTCCGGCGCGCAGACGCCCATTGATGATTGCGATTGTTGCGGGCACGGCGCCGTTGTCGCGAATAATCTGCTCAACCTTGAGTGCGGTTTCCACGTTTTGTGGGTACGGCATTCCGTGAGAAATAATGGTTGACTCAAGTGCGACGACTGGCTTATGGGCAGCAAGCGCCTCGGCTACCTCAGGAGAAATCTCGAGAAATTCATTCATGGTTTCATTCATTTTTGGCATATCCATCCCATCGGCTTAATTCTTGATGCGGTGCAGTACGGCAGAACCGGTGAGTGCCGAATTGATGGTAGAGGCGCTCTCCGTTGCGATTTCAGCTGCGGCCAGGCCAATGCAACCCGTGCGCTTAAGCGAGGCTTTTTTGGTGAATGCCCATGCAATTCCGGCAACCATGGCATCTCCGGCTCCGGTCATGTTGACAACCTTTGTCTCGTGAAGCGGGAGCTTAAAGGCTTCGTTTTCGTCGGCGCAGTAAAGTCCGTCAGAGCCGAGAGAAATAAAGACGCGCTTAAGGCCTGTTTCGAGAAGCTCTTTGGCCGCACGCTCAAGGGATGCGTCATCATGAATGGTAACTCCGGAAAGCAGCTCAGCCTCAAGACGGTTGGGCTTCAGCGTATGGAAACGACCAATCAGGTGACGGATTTTCTTAGCCTTTGTAGTGGAGACAGGATCGCAAATGATGGGAGCACTGACGTGATCAGCAAGATAGCGGAGCGTTTCCTGAGGCAGGTTTGTATCGATTACAACCGCGGCGGCATGGTCGATAAGATCCATGCGCTCCTCCATGCGCTCAGGCGTGAGGTACCTGTAGATGTCCATATCTGCGATGGCAAGCTGCATCTCACCATGCTCGTTCATGATAAAGAGGTACGTAGATGTGGGCTCACCGGGAATGGTCATTGAAGGATCAATGTCAACATGAACGGCACAGCAGCCGTCTTTAAGTTCCTGAGCGTTTGCGTCTTGTCCGAATGCGGTAAGAAGACGTACCTTACTGCCGAGAAGGGCAAGGTTGTGAGCAATGTTTCTACCAACGCCACCGGCAGACATACGTACCGCACCGGGGTTTGAGTCGGAAGCGATGAGTTTTCCATCGGGACTTCCGGCAATATCCATATTGGCGGCACCGATTACCATGACATAGGGAGCGTCGCACAAGATATAGCGACGTCCAAGGACGGCTCCCTTACTGGTGAGATTGCTGATGTGTACGGATACTGATGAGCGAGAAATACCTGCTCGTTCGGCAATTTCTTTCTGGGTAATAGAAGGCTGCTCTTTGATCCAGTTGAAGATCTGCTGTTCTCTTTCTGTAAGCATACTATGATATCGCTTTCTTCTAGCCTGAACAAAATCTACATGATTAGTGTACTGCAAGAGTTTTAGTTTTTATATAGAAAAATTAAGACAAATAGCGATTCTCCCTTCTTTTATCTTGAGAATCTTCGGTGCGAGCGTGTTGTTGATTTCTATTTCGGTAGTAAGCAATTGCTTACTACCGTTTGCAGAATTAATTAAACGGTGACCGGTAAACCAAGCAAGTCTGAGCCTGAGAGAAAAAAGAGTGTAATAAAATGTAGTCTTGTACATTTGTGCGGTTGCTTTTTGATTTGTCCAAGAAGGAACCTGCAGAACAGGAGGTATCTATGGCAAAACGTGTGTTTGTCGTTGTACTTGATAGTTTTGGTATTGGAGAAGAGCCCGACGCTTCTGCATATGGAGATGAAGGCAGCAATACGCTGTGCGCTTGCGGCACAAGCCCTTGTCTGCATATCCCTCATATGACGGAGCTTGGTCTTCTGAATATTGATGGCGCGCTTGACTCGGTGTATAAGACAAATTTAGCTCCTATCGATCATCCCACCGGTGCGTTTGCGCGTATGCAAGAGCGCTCGGCAGGAAAAGACACAACGGTGGGTCACTGGGAGATGGCAGGTGTTATATCACCTGAGCGTTTTCCAACATACCCAGAGGGTTTTCCAAAAGAAATCATCGAGGAGTTTGAGCGGCAGACCGGCCGTAAGGTTCTTTGCAATAAGCCCTATTCAGGAACTGAAGTCATAAAAGACTATGGTAAAGAGATGGTCGATACCGGAGCTCTTATCGTCTATACCTCAGCCGATTCCGTATTTCAAATTGCCGCTCATGAGGACGTTGTCCCCATTGAGACGCTCTATGAGTATTGTCGCATTGCGCGCAAGATTCTTCAGGGCAAGCATGGCGTTGCTCGCGTGATTGCCCGTCCGTTTGAGGGCGAGTGGCCGTATGCACGCACCTCTCGCCGCCATGACTTCTCGCTTGAACCAACTGGCACCACCATGTTGGATCAGCTGAAGGATCACGGCTTTGATGTGCTTTCCATCGGTAAGATTTACGACATTTTTGCGCATCGTGGAACCACCGATCACGTATTCACCTCAGGCAATCCCGAGGGTATTGAAAAAACCATTGAGGCAACGCATAAAGATTTCCACGGTCTGTGTTTTACCAATCTGGTGGATACGGACATGATTTACGGTCACCGCAATGATGTGGACGGATATGCCAAGGCGCTTTCGTATTTTGACGAGAAGCTACCTGAGATTATGGCAGGTCTTGGCGAGGATGATTTGCTTATGATTACCGCTGACCACGGCTGTGATCCTGTGACGCCTTCAACCGACCATTCGCGTGAGTATGTGCCATGGCTGATATGTGGTCCGCGGGTGAAGGCTGGAGCAAATCTGCATACGCTCCCCACATTTGCCGATCTTGCGGAGACGGTCCTTGAGTATCTTGGCGCCCCTCAGCTGGGCGTGGGCACGTCGCATGTTTCTGAAATCTTGAAGGAGGATTAAATGTCTGCAACTCCTACCCCGCATAACGCGGCCGTTGAAGGCCAAATTGCAAAGACCGTGCTTATGCCAGGAGACCCACTCCGCGCAAAGCTGCTTGCCGAGAAGTACCTCAAGAATGTTGAGCAGTTCAACACCGTGCGCAATATGTTCGGATACACCGGTACGTATCAGGGTCATCCTATTTCCGTTATGGGCTCAGGTATGGGCATGCCTTCCATCGGTATCTACTCATATGAGCTCTTCAATTTCTATGACGTCGACAACATCATTCGCATTGGTTCTGCCGGGGGCTTAGCCGATGGCGTTAAGCTGCGCGACATCGTGGTAGGCATGGGCGCCTGTACCGATTCAAACTATGCGGCTCAATTCAACCTGCCGGGAACGTATGCGCCAATCGCTGATTACGATTTGCTTCGCCGGGCAGTGAACGGTGCGGAGAAGCTCGGATATCCGGTGCGCGTGGGCAATGTGCTTTCCAGTGATACGTTCTACGGTGCGGACGAAACGGCGCTTTCCCGCTGGGCATCCATGGGCGTACTTGCGGTTGAGATGGAATCCGCAGCGCTCTATCTCAATGCCGTACATGCAAAAAAGCATGCGCTGTGCCTTTTGACCATATCAGACCTTCCGCTGGCAGGGGAGTCCCTTTCGGCTGAAGAGCGTCAGACAAGCTTTACACAGATGATGGAAGTAGCGCTTTCGCTTGCCCTTCCTGAATCGCAGTAAGTTTTCAACGAGAAGCACCGTATGTCCCAAGGTATTTAGGCAAAAGGTGCTTCTCGCCGTGTAGTTTAAACCATGTGAAGGATGCTTTTAAAGCAACTTCTCAGGTGATAGTAAGGGGAAATGGTCCCCTTTAAGAGATCCCAGCGCATGCGGGGATGGACAAAGGTAAGGAGAGTCCGATGAGCAATTCTGTTTCACGTCGTGGCTTTGTCGCTGGTGCTGCCGGTGCCGGTGCAATGGCTGTTCTTGCAGGTCTTACGGCTTGCGGCGGCTCAAAGAAAGACGACACCAAGAAGGGCGCAGGCGACGACAGCAAGGCCACGACCAAGGCAAAGCTTGAGATGGTTACCGATACCGGTGGTGTCAACGACCAGTCATTCAACCAGCTTGCGTGGGAAGGTATGCAGCAGCTTCAGAAAGAAGAGGGCTGGGACGTCAGCTATCTTGAGTCAAAGCAGGAGTCTGACTACGCTACCAACCTTGACAAGGCTGTTGACGATAAGTCCCAGCTTGTTTGGGGTGTAGGCTTTGCCATGGCAGACGCTATTGTTGAGGCTGCAAAGAAGAACTCCGACGTTCAGTTTGCCATTATCGACAACGGTAATGACGACAGCTCAATTTCCAACCTTACGGGCGTTACCTTCCGCGCTCAGGAGCCTTCGTTCCTCGTTGGTTACATTGCAGCTCGTACTACCAAAACAGGTAAGGTCGGCTTCGTTGGCGGTATAACCTCTGCCATCATCGACCAGTTTGAGTATGGCTACAGGGCCGGTGTTCTCTTTGCAAACAAAGAGCAGAGCCTGAACGTTGAGATTCAGTCCCAGTATGCCGACTCCTTCACCGATGCGGCAAAGGGCAAGTCCATCGCCGCAAAGATGTTCTCCGACGGCTGTGACGTTGTCTTCCACGCTGCCGGCGGTGTTGGCACCGGTGTTATCGAGGCCGCTAAGGATGCAGGCAAGTTTGCCATTGGCGTTGACAAGGATCAGGCGTACCTGGCACCCGAGAACGTTCTTACCTCTGCACTTAAGAAGGTTAACGTGGCCGTTGTTGACGTCTCCAAGAAGATTCTGAAAGACGGAGACAAGGGCGGCAAGACCGTTGAGCTGGGCTTTACTGATGACGCTGTCGGTATTCCTGAGGACCACAAGCTCATGGGCGACGAGGTCTACAAGGGTGCCATGGAAGCAGCAGACAAGATCAAGGCCGGCTCGATTGTGCCTCCTGCCAATAAAGACGATCTTGCTAAGTACGAGAAGAGCCTTGCATAAAGCGAGTAAGTATGTGGTGAGAGGCACCTAAGGCTTACGGCTTCTCACTTCGTGTAGTGAATGGTTTTACAGCCAAGGGGCCCTTTTGGGTCCCTTGGTGGTAAAGCGTGAGGGAAAAGGAGGTGGCTCGTGGAAGCTAACTCGGAATATGCCGTCCAAATGCATGGCATTACGAAAGTGTTTGGCACGTTCAAGGCGCTTGACGGCGTTGACTTGGATGTACGCAAACAATCCGTCCATGCCATCCTGGGTGAAAACGGTGCAGGTAAGAGTACCTTGATGAACGTGCTCTACGGCCTCTATTCTGCGGACGAGGGAGAAGTCTTCCTCAATGGCAAGCATGTAGACATCTCAAATCCAAATGATGCCATTGCACAGGGTATTGGCATGGTTCACCAGCACTTTATGCTGGTTGATAACTTTACGGTAACCGAGAATATCGTACTCGGCGATGAGGTCACGTCATTCGCGGGAGTTCTCGATCCAAAAAAGGCACGTGAGAAGGTCCTCGAGATCGTTAACGAGTACGGTTTTGACGTTGATCCGGATGCAAAGATTGAAGACATCACGGTTGGTATGCAGCAGCGTGTTGAGATTCTAAAAGCTCTCTACCGTGGTGCCGACACGCTGATTCTTGATGAGCCAACCGCGGTGCTGACTCCGCAAGAGATTGAGAAGCTCATTCAGATCATGCGAGATTTGGTGAGCAAAGGCAAAACCATCATTATTATTACGCACAAGCTGAAAGAGATTATGTCTTCGGCTGATGAGTGCACCATTATTCGTCGCGGTAAATACATGGGCACCGTTGACGTTTCAAAGACCAATGAAACGGAACTGGCGAATAAGATGGTTGGCCGCAATGTTAATTTGCACGTTGACAAGAAGCCCGCAAAGCCGGGGGAGGTATTGCTTTCCATCCGAGATCTTCACGTAAAGGATGAACGTGGTATCGAGCAGGTCAACGGCCTTAATTTGGAAGTTCGTGCCGGTGAGATTGTGGGTCTTGCCGGTATTGACGGCAACGGTCAGCGTGAGCTTGCCGATGCCATAAACGCTCTGGTGAAACCCGAGTCGGGTACCATTGCCATCCGCGGTGAAGAAATACAGGCCACAACGCCGCGCAATGTTATTAACCATTCGGTAGCAACAATCCCTTCGGATCGTCAACGCTGGGGCTTGGTGTTGCCCTTCTCGGTAGCCGAAAATACGGTGCTCGAGCGCCATGGCGAAGAGCGATTTGGCAAAGGAATTTCTTTGGATTATTCCAAGGTGAATGAGTTTGCCAAAGAGCTTGTTGAAGAGTTTGACATTAGGCCGGCGGGTTGTTTCGATCACGCTGCAGGAGGTCTTTCCGGAGGCAATCAGCAGAAAGTTATTATTGCGCGTGAGGTGTCCGGTGAACCTGATGTACTCATTGCCATTCAGCCAACACGAGGCCTTGACGTGGGCGCCATCGAGTTCGTTCATAAAGCGCTTATTCGCGAGCGTGACCGCGGTGCAGCCATTTTGCTTATCTCGCTTGAACTTGATGAGGTTATGGACGTATCGGATCGAATCGCCGTTATTTATGCGGGTCAGATTGTCGGAGAGTTTGAGCAAGGTGCTATCACTGAGGAGCAGGCAGGCCTCCTCATGGCGGGAGGTGGTGCAGAGTGACTACTCTCACCAAAATAATGAGGAAGCCTATTACCTCAGCAATTGTGGCCATTTTATTTGGCTTCTTTGTGGCGACCATTGTTCTTGCGTCTGCAGGCTATGATCCGGTTGAAGCTTTTGGTGCGCTTATCGACGGAATGATCGGTAAGCCAAAGTACATCGCAAACGTTATCATCAAGGCAACTCCGCTGCTCTTTACCGGTGTAGCCGTCGCCTTTGCATTTCGCGTAGGTCTGTTTAATATCGGCGCCGAGGGTCAATATGTCTTTGGTACCGTTTTTGCCACGATCGTGGGCATTCTTCTCGACCTTCCGCCGGTATTACAGATTCCCGTAGTACTTTTGGTTGGTATGCTTGCAGGAGCTGCCGCAGGTGCACTTGTGGGCTGGTTGAAAGCTAAATTTGGTATTCATGAGGTCATTACCAGTATCATGCTTAACTGGATCAGCCTTTACTTCAACAACTTTGTGGTGAACTCAGAGGCATTCCATAAGGCCAATTCCACCAAATCGCTTCCCATTAACCCATCCGGCTACACGATGCTCTTTACCGACATGAAATCAAGCTCGAACGGTCTTGCGGCGCTTAAAGACATTCCGGTAGTGGGAGATGCCATTGCGCGAACCGACGCCAACGTTGGCATTATCGTCGCCATAATCGCAGCTATTTTTATCGGATGGCTGCTTATGCGTACAAAAGTCGGTTATGAGATGCGCGCCGTTGGCTTTAACCGCGATGCCGCCCAGTTTACCGGTATCAACGTTAAGCGCAATTTGGTACTTTGTATGGCCATCTCCGGAGCGCTGTGCGGTGTTGCGGGTGCTCTGAATATCACAGGCCTGAACCCGCATAGCATTTCAGTGCTTGCGGCATTTGAAAATTACGGCTTTAACGGCTTGTCCGTTGCGTTTATTGCAGGTTGCTCACCGGTTGGCTGCATTCCTGCATCCCTGCTCTTTGCGGGTCTTTTGTACGGAGGACAGTCGGTACAGCAGGTTGTGGGTGCTCCGTCCGAAATTATCAGTATTATCATCGGTACCATCGTCTTCTTTATGGCGCTTGGCGGTGTCATTCCGATGCTTGCCGAATATCTCGACCGTCGCCGTGCTAAACAGGCAAAGCTTGCCGAAGGAACCATTGGAGCTGACGCAACGACCAATGATTCGGCTCAGGGGAAGGAGGCGAAGTAGAGATGGATATGACTGCTTTAATTAAGATCCTCGTGCTGCTGGTTGGCGGTACGCTTATGTACTCTACTCCGCTGGTATTCGGTGCGTTAGGTGGAGTTCTTTCCGAGCGTTCGGGTGTCGTGAACATTGGTATCGAAGGCATGATGAACGTTGGTGCCTTTGCCGGTGTTGCTGGCAGCTACCTTACGGGAAGTCCGTGGGTAGGTCTCCTCTGTGCAGGTATTGCCGGTGGCTTGGTTGCCCTTTTGCATGCGATTGCTTCCATTACCTTTAATGCGGACCAGACGGTTTCCGGCGTTGCCATCAACCTGTTGGCTCCCGGTATCGCACTGTTTGCCTGCGGCCATCTGTTTGAGGGCGCAAAGCAAACGCCGGCCGTAAATACGCTTCCCAAGTTGTTTGGCAACGGTGCCTTTAATGACACGCTCTTCTCGGCTTTGAATGTGGACATTACGGTGCTTCTCGCGCTTATTACCTCGGCTGTCGTATGGTTTGTGCTGTACCGCACCAAATGGGGCCTGCGCATTCGTTCCGTTGGCGAGCATCCTCATGCGTCCGAGACGCTTGGCATTGGCGTTCGCCGCACACGCTATGTCTGCGTAATTATCTCCGGTATTCTTGCCGGTTTTGGTGGCGCATCCGTAACGCTGGCAATTATTTCCCAGTACACACAGACGGCCATTTCCGGCCAGGGCTTTATCGCGCTTGCCGCAGTTATCTTTGGTAAATGGAAGCCGCAGGGAGCTTACGGCGCATGCCTGCTCTTTGGCTTTACGCAGGAGCTGGCTATTCTTCTGGGAGGAGGAGCTACGCCCATTCCGTCCGAGATCATCTCGATGCTTCCATACATCATTACGATCATCACGCTCATACTCTTTGTGGGCAGGTCAGTAGCTCCAAAGGCCGACGGCGTTCCGTATGTTAAGGGAAGCCGATAAGATGGCTGCTGATTTTACATTTAACGAGATGCCGGAGGCTCAGGTTCTCGTAGAGCTTGCAGTGAAAGCTCGCGAGAAGGCCTATGTGCCGTATTCTCATTTTGCAGTGGGAGCCGCTCTGCTCTGTGCCGACGGCTCCGTCTACGGTGGTGCAAACCTTGAAAATGCCGCATACACACCGACAAACTGTGCCGAAAGAACCGCGTTTTTCCGCGCCGTTTTTGAGGGCCAGAGGAATTTCTCTGCGATTGCCGTGGTCGGCGGACCCGAAGGACGGCCGGTGAGTGAGTGGTGCACACCGTGCGGCGTGTGCCGTCAGGTAATTCGTGAGTGGTGTGACCCCGATACGTTTCGGGTGATTTTGGGTCGTGTTGGTTCAAAGCCACGCGAGTTTTTGCTTCGTGAGATTTTGCCCATGGGATTTGGTCCTGAAGATTTAGGAGAAAGCGGTCCTTCGGGTAAGGCGGGTGGCGACTTCGTTGAGCGTGGAGACGCTCCAAGCGGTAAGTGTAACCATTAGCGAATGTAACTGGTAGTGAACGCACCCACTGGTGGACGCAACCACCGGTGGGTGTCGTTAGTAGGAAAGGACATATCTTATGCGCATGTACGATGTAATTGAGAAGAAGCGTGACGGCGGCGAGCTTACCGATGAAGAGATTGATTTTTTCATCTCCGGGTACGTATCCGGTGAGATTCCCGACTATCAGGCATCCGCGCTGGCAATGGCCATCTTTTATGAGGGCATGACGCCGCGTGAGACCGCCAAGCTTACCATGGCCATGGCCGAGTCGGGCGATATGATGGACCTCTCGGCTATTCCCGGCATCAAAGTCGATAAGCACTCAACCGGCGGTGTTGGCGATAAGACCACGCTGGTCGTTGCTCCGATCGTGGCATCGCTTGGCGTAAAAGTTGCCAAGATGAGCGGCCGCGGTTTGGGTCATACGGGCGGCACGCTGGACAAGCTTGAATCCATTCCCGGGCTTTCCGTTGAGATTTCCGAATCTGATTTCTTCAAACAGGTCAGTGAGATTGGCGTTGCGGTAGCCGGACAGACGGGCAATCTGGTACCTGCGGACAAAAAGCTGTACGCACTGCGTGACGTAACCGCCACGGTTGACAGTGTGCCTCTCATCGCATCGTCCATCATGTCGAAGAAAATTGCCTCAGGTTCAAATTGCATTCTTTTGGATGTTAAATGCGGTTCCGGCGCCTTTATGAAGACGGTGGACTCGGCTGTCGAGCTTGCTCAGGCCATGGTTTCCATCGGCGAGCATGTAGGCCGTACAACTGCCGCTTTGATTACCGGTATGGATCGTCCGCTGGGCAAAAATATTGGCAATGCGTTGGAGGTTGCTGAGGCTGTAGCCACCCTTCGCGGTGAAGGTCCCGAGGATTTGACCGCCGTCTGTGTTGAGCTTGCTGCCAACATGCTGAACCTTGCGGGTAAGGGAAGCGTTGAGGAATGCCGAGACCTGGCCCGTGGCCAGATTGCCAACGGTGAGGGTTTGGCAAAACTTGCAGACATGGTCGCTGCCCAGGGTGGAGACGCCGCGGTTATCCGGGATACTTCAAAGTTTGATGCGGCTCCGTTCCGTCGTGAGGTTTTGGCGGAAGAGTCCGGATACATGAGTGCCATGAATGCCGAGCGCGTGGGCATTGCATCCGTAGCACTTGGTGCCGGCCGTGAGAAAAAGGGCGATCCCATTGATATGGCAGCCGGTATTATCCTTGAGCGCAAGACCGGGGATTATGTCGAGAAGGGAGAAGTGCTTGCAACGCTTCTGACTTCTGATGAGAAGCGCTTGGATGACGGTGAGCGTATTTTCCGCGAAGCGCTTTCGTTTGGATCAGAGCAGCCTTCACTTGAGCCTCTCTTCTTTGCTCGTGTTTCTCGCGACGGTGTGGAGAAGCTGGGATAAATTTATATTGAGCATGATTTCATGCTGTGAAATTTACATCGATATGAACGGCATCTCTTACCGGAGGGGTGCCGTTTTTGATGAAAACCCGCTACGTTAAGCGGTTAAAAAACGATCAAATTACTTTGGTACGCTCAAAGCGGTTATCGGAGTAAGCCTGTGCCGGCGGCATCTCCTGAGGAAGGAGGTGAAGTCCATGGAAATACTCTTCTTGCTTTTGGAGCTGGCAGCAAAGCTGGCAACTTTAGCTGCAGAAACAGTAAAGTACTTGTCCGAAAGACACGACAGTGACTGCGATCATAAAGAGAGCCGTTAGCGACCACTAACGGCTTCTCAAATCGATGAAGCTGCCCGATCTGCAACAGGCAACTCCGGTAACTCAAGTATAGATGATATGACGCAGCTTGGAAAACAAGCCTTTTCTTCATGAGATTTCGATACATTATAAAAACTTACAGATAGATGGATATATAAAGTATGCGGCAAATGAAACATACCTTCCGGCGTGGCGAAAACTTTGAAATCAGGCAAAGAATTCTTAAGTAAACGAGAATTCCCAAAATGATAAAACGCTTTACCACTTACACTGAGAGAAGAACATAAAAGAGGAGCGTTTGTGTTGCGTTATGCAAACACTACGTAAAGGAGGAATAATGGCTCAGCCTGTTATCGGAACACCTTGGCAAAGGCTCAATCAACCTGTCTCTGAGGATGAACTTTCCGGTGTCGATAAGTACTGGCGCACGGCAAACTATCTTTCCATTGGCCAGATTTATCTGCGCAGCAACCCTCTCATGAAGGAAGGATTTAACCGGGAAGACGTCAAGCATCGACTGGTGGGACACTGGGGAACGACACCTGGCTTGAATTTCCTGTTTGGCCACGTTAACCGCTTTATCCACGATCATAATCAAAACACCATTTTTCTTATGGGACCCGGCCATGGCGGACCGGCCGGCACGGCTCAGTCGCTGCTTGACGGTACGTACTGCGAAACCTATCCGTTCATCACCAACGATGAGGCAGGTCTCCAGAAGTTCTTCCGCCGTTTCTCCTATCCTGGCGGCATTCCTTCTCACTACGCCCCCGAAACTCCCGGATCCATCCATGAGGGCGGCGAGCTCGGCTATACGCTGTCTCATGCCTATGGTGCGGTTCTTGACAATCCGTCACTTTTGGCCGTTGCCGTAGTGGGCGACGGCGAGTCTGAGACCGGGCCTCTTGCAACCAGCTGGCAGACGAACAAGTTCATGGATCCGCTTACCGATGGCATTGTGTTGCCGATTCTTCACCTGAACGGTTATAAGATTGCCAATCCAACCATTCTTTCGCGCATTTCCGACGGAGAACGTGACGAGTTCTTCCGCGGTATGGAATATCATCCCTATACCTTTGTTGCCGGGTTCGATAACGAGGATCATGCGTCCATTCATCGCCGCTTTGCCGCACTTTTCGAGGCGGTCTTTGACGAGATTTGCTCCATCAAAAGTCGCGCCGCTGCAGGCGATGCGTCCCGCCCGTACTATCCGATGATCATTTTCCGTACGCCCAAGGGTTGGACGTGTCCGCCTTATATCGATGGCAAGAAGACCGAGGGCTCATGGCGTGCGCACCAGGTGCCTCTGGCGTCTGCCCGTGATACCGAGGCTCACTTCCAGATTTTGCGCGATTGGCTTGAGTCATACAGGCCTGAACAGCTCTTTGATGAGAATGGCGCCATTCGTCCTGAGGTTACGTCCTTTATGCCTGCCGGTGAGCTTCGCCTGGGAGCCAATCCCAACGCCAATGGCGGTCTTCTTCGCCAGCCGCTTGACCTGCCCGATGCCCGCGAGTATGAGATTCCCGTGGGCGAGAAGGGTCACGGCTTTGGAGCTACCGAGGCAACCCGCGTACTTGGTGAGTACACGGCCGATCTTATCAACAAGAACCGCTCTGACTTCCGCATTTTTGGTCCGGACGAGACGGCATCAAACCGCCTGCAGCCCTCTTTCCAAGTGACGGACAAGCAGTGGTTTGGCGGCTTTAACGATGACTTTGAAAATGACGAGCACATTTCGCCCGTAGGCAACGTCATCGAACAGCTTTCCGAGCATCAATGCGAAGGTCTGCTCGAAGGCTACGTGCTGACCGGTCGTTATGGCATCTGGTCCAGCTATGAGTCGTTCGTGCACATTGTGGACTCCATGATTAACCAACATGCAAAGTGGCTTGAGGCAACGGTCCGCCATATCCCTTGGCGCAAGCCCATCTCAGCCGTCAACGTATTGCTTTCCAGCCACGTGTGGCGACAGGATCACAACGGCTTCTCTCACCAGGATCCGGGCTTTGTCGATGTTTTGCTCAACAAGTGCTACAACAATGACCACGTGGTAAACATCTATTACCCGGCCGATGCCAATCTTCTGTTGGCCGTGGGCGAGAAGGCTTACACGTCCACTAACTGCATCAACGCTATTTTCGCAGGCAAGCAGCCCGCGCCAACATGGGTTACCCTTGATGAGGCGCGAGAAGAACTCAAGCGCGGAGCCGTTGAGTGGAAATGGGCTTCCAATGTATCTGAAGGTGAAGACTACGATATCGTCCTTGCATCCTGCGGTGACGTGCCCACCATGGAGCTCCTTGCAGCTCTTGATATGCTGAGCAAGCTGGGCATTAAGGCTCGCTTTGTCAATGTGCTTGAGCTTCTCAAGATCCAGAATGCGGAGGAGAACGACCAAGCGCTTTCCGATGAGGAGTTCACCAAGCTCTTCTCGGCAGATAAGCCTGTGCTCTTTGCGTTCCATGCGTATGCGGGTACCATTCACCGTCTGATTTGGAACCGTCCGAACCGCGATAACTTCAAGGTTCACGGATATGAAGAGCAGGGTTCTACGACTACGCCGTATGACATGCTCCGCCTGAACCATATGGATCGCTGGGCGCTGGCAGCCGATGCGCTGCGCATGATTGATGCGGACAAGTGGTCCGAGCAGATTGTTGAGTGGGAGCAGTTCCGTACCGATGCGTTTAACTTTGCTGTCGAGAAGGGCTACGATCACCCGGCGTTTACCGATTGGGTGTGGCCGGATGCGTCGGATGCCGGCGAATCGCTTTCGGCAACCAAGGCAACGGGTGGCGATAACGAGTAGTGACGGATAGGTAAGTAAAACAAAGAATTGCTATAGAAAAATAGCATGCTCCTAAGATGGAACATGCTATTTTTTGATTTTTGTGTGAGATGCTGAGGCTCTTTGATTACCTTAGCATTGGTAAGACAGTGCTGCCAAAATGACGCCAAGTTAGTGCTGCCGGAACAGCGCTGCCAAACTTGCAGCAAGTTGGGCACGATTAACCATACTTGCAGCAAGTATGGTTCATATATACCAAACTTGCAGTAAGTATGGCAGCCCAAGCCATACTTGGCGCATTTCCGGCAGCACTAGTCAGGTATGATCATGCTCGTAAGACCTTCTCGCTTTACTTTGTTGTAACCTTGCTGTGGCTGTTGAAATTACGGATCAACGGCTGTCCGCAAATCCGCAGGCAGTCGTTTTGCTTCAAGGCTTTAGTCTGTTGAGCGCAAGCAACACGCGAAACATAAAAACTATCTGTTATGCAAGTAGTGTCAGTCTTCGCATGCAATATTTCTCAGAGTGTGCAATAATGCTCACCGTGTGAAATAACGAGTGAAAGGCGCGTATGACACAGTCCAGTATGACGCAGCCCATGGAATTGGAAGTCGTTCGTCCGGTGGCGCTTCTGCAGCTTGATCGCCGCTCTCTGCGAACACGGCTTGCACTCAGACGCGCACTTGCGGAAGAGATTGACGCAGTAGGCGATCTTTCTCAAGTAACCGTTACGGCAGTTACCGATCGTGCGGGAGTGACGCGCCGTACGTTCTACTCCCATTTTAAAGATATCCCCAATCTGGTTGACCGGGTTGAACAAGATGCGCTTCAAGAGCTTATGCCCTATCTATCAGCGCTTTCCAAGGTCAATCTTGAGCAACTGAAAGATGCACTTGACTCGTATAAGCCCTGTCCCGGCTCTGCCGAGCTTCTCGGCGCTATCCGTAAACGCGGCTTCTACCTGCGGCCGCTTCTCGGCAAAGGTGGTGACCCTGCGTTTGCCGAGCGTCTTAAGCGGACGGCTCATGAAGCCATCGCAAAGCGCGCCCTTCACGATTTGAATCCGCGCGCCGTTGGGCCGTTCTTCGACTACTACCTGACTTTTGCCATTTCCGCCGAAGTCGGCGTTTTGGTGCGCTGGCTTGTCGGCGGTATGCGGGAAAGCGATGAACAGATGGCCGGCCTTATGACCGCGCTCATGTTTGTGGCGCCGGGCGATCTTTATGGCAAACCAATCAAGTTGGATATCCCCCGTTTTGCTTTGGCAACGTTGGTTCTTGGAGAGAGTAATAATGAATAACGAGAAGATCGAGCTCATACACAATGGAGCGGAGCTTGCTCCTGCGCAACCTGTTGACCTGACTGATGCCCACCTTATGCTTGGCATTGACGTTGGTTCCACCACCGTCAAACTTTCCATCATTGATGAAAACGGCACGTTGCTCTATGCCAACTACGAGCGCCATCACACTGACGTCCGGGCTACGGCTCGAGAGCTTTTTGAAAAGGCTCAACGTGTTATCGGGGATGCCCCTCTATATGCGGCCATTACCGGATCGGGCGGTATGTTGCTTGCCCAATGGCTTGACCTGGAGTTTGTTCAGGAAGTCATCGCGTCAAAGCGTGCGGTTGAGGCTCTTATCCCCAAGACCGACGTGGCCATTGAGCTTGGCGGTGAGGACGCAAAGATCATCTATTTTGACAACGGCATCGAGCAGCGCATGAATGGTACGTGCGCCGGCGGTACCGGTGCGTTTATCGATCAGATGGCATCTTTGCTCAAAACCGATGCTACCGGTCTGAACGACCTTGCCAAGGATGCAAAGCAGATTTATCCGATAGCGTCTCGCTGCGGTGTGTTTGCAAAATCCGATGTCCAGCCCCTGTTGAACGAGGGTGCGGCGCCCGCCGACGTTGCGGCTTCCATTTTCCAGGCCGTTGCAAACCAGACGGTCTCAGGTCTTGCCTGCGGCCATCCCATCCGCGGATATGTTGCCTTCCTTGGCGGTCCTCTGCAATACCTCTCTGAGCTGCGTCGCCGTTTCTATATTACGCTCAACTTGGACGACGAACATATCATCGTGCCCGAGAACGCCCACCTCTTTGTTGCCACGGGAGCAGCCCTTGCCGGAGAGACTGAGCGTTCAACCACACTTACCGAGCTCATTGAAGCTCTCGATAACCTTAAGGGAGCCCAGGGATCGGAGGTTGCCCGTCTTGATTCTCTGTTTGCAACGGAGGCCGATTACCGGGACTTTAAGGAGCGGCACAACAAAGAAGTCGTTCCCAAAGGAGATCTCTCCGGCTACCATGGCCGCGTGTTTATCGGCATAGACGCCGGCTCAACCACCATGAAAGCTGCAGTTGTGGGCGAGAAGGGCGAGCTGCTCTATACCTGGTACGACAATAACAACGGCGACATCCTCGGCACTGCCCGCAAGATCATGGACTCCATCTACGACGCCATGCCCAAGGATTGTATCATCGGCCACGTGACTACGACGGGATACGGTGAAGGCATCCTGATTGAAGCACTCCGCGCGGATTCCGGTGAGATTGAAACGGTCGCCCACCTGCGCGGTGCTAAAGCGTTCGTGCCCGACGTTGACTTCATTCTTGACATCGGCGGCCAGGACATGAAGTGTTTGCAGGTAAAAGACGGTGTCATTGAGCACATTATGCTGAATGAAGCCTGCTCGGCGGGATGTGGCTCGTTCATTGCATCTTTTGCGGATTCCATGAAGATGGACGTTCGAGAATTTGCGCAGGTGGCAACCAAGGCACACATGCCGGTTGACCTTGGATCGCGCTGCACCGTCTTTATGAACTCCCGCGTCAAGCAGGCACAAAAAGAAGGGGCGACCATCGGCGACGTGGCTGCCGGTCTTTCCTACTCTGTCATCAAAAACGCCCTGTTCAAAGTCATTAAACTCCGCGATTTCAACGAAATCGGCGATCACTGCATCGTACAGGGCGGCACCTTTATGTCAGACGCAACACTGCGTGCGTTTGAGCTGCTTACCGGACGCGACGTCATTCGTCCGGACATTGCCGGCACGATGGGTGCGTACGGCGCAGCGCTTCTCGCCCGCGATCGTGCGGGAGCTACGGGAGTCTCAACGCTTCTGGATAAAGAGGCAATCGACAACCTTGAGGTTAAGCTCACCAATACGCACTGCCGCATCTGCCCCAATAGCTGTCTTTTGACGATCAATGATTTTGGCGGCGGACATCGCTTTATTACCGGCAACCGCTGCGAGAAGGGTGCGGGCAGAAAACGCGGTAAGAAAAACGAGGCCCCCAACCTCTTTGCGTTCAAGAACAAGCTGCTCTTTGACCGTGAATCTCTGCCAAAGGAGACGGCTCCGCGCGGCACTGTTGGCATTCCACGTGCGCTCAACATGTACGAGAATTATCCGTTCTGGCATACGTTCTTCACTCGGCTGGGCTTCTCGGTCATTTTGTCGGATCAGACCACCGCAAAGACGTACGACAAAGGTATTGAGTCCATGCCGTCGGAATCGGCGTGCTATCCGGCCAAGCTTTCCCACGGGCACATCATGAACCTGCTGGAGAAAGACCCCGACTTCATCTGGATGCCCTGTATTCGTTGGGAGCGTAAGGAAGACGAGTCCGCAACCAACCATTACAACTGCCCGATTGTCATGAGTTATCCGCAGGCCCTTGGCCTCAATGTGGACGAGCTGTCCGCACCGAACGTCGAATACCTGGCACCCTTTATTCCCTATGACAAGAAGTCCGAGCTTAAGCGCCGTTTGTACGAGCTTATTTCCGAACAGCGCGAGAAGGACGCGGCAGCCGGCAAGGGACGTTTCCGCGGAGAACACATTACGCGCGCCGAAATTGATGCGGCGGTTGACGCGGCATGGCAGGCTGACATCGAATTCAAGGACGCCATGCACCGCGCCGGCGACGAGGCTCTTGCGTGGATTGAAGCGCATGATGCGCATGGCATCGTACTTGCGGGCCGTCCGTACCACAACGATCCCGAGATAAACCATGCCATTCCCGAGCTCGTGCACTCGTTTGGGTTTGCCGTTCTTACCGAGGATTCGGTGGCGCACAAAATGTTGCCGGAGCGCCCAATTCGCGTGGTTGACCAGTGGATGTTCCACTCACGTCTGTACCGTGCGGCTCGCTTTGTGGCATCTCGCAACGATCTTGACCTCATCCAGCTCTTCTCCTTTGGTTGCGGTCTTGACGCATTGACCACCGACCAGGTCCAGGAGATTCTGGAAGCTTCCGGTAAGATTTACACTATGCTCAAGGTTGATCAGGTCTCCAATCTTGGCGCGGCGCGTATCCGCATCCGTTCGCTCATGGCTGCCCTGAAAGAGCAGCGAGCAGAACTTGAACGCGCCACGGCGGCGGGGGAGATCGAAGAGGTTGCACCCGTCGGCGTGCGCATGGCTGACGGTTCGCTGGAAAAGCTGCGAGACTCGGGTTCTTCTCGTCAGAGTGCCTCAGAAGGTGTGAGCGGTGTTGCCGCCGCCTTTGACGGACGGAGCCGCAGGCGAGTACCGGTGTATCGCGACGCAAAGAGCGCTGCGTATGAGAAGGTGCGCTATACCAAAGAAATGCAGGAGGAAGGCTATACCATTCTGGCTCCGCAGATGGCGCCGATTCACTTTGAGCTGGTGGAGGAGCTGCTCAGGGGCGCGGGATACAACGTGGTACTGCTGCCCTCGGTTGACCAGGGTGCCGTTGACACGGGTCTGCGCTATGTCAACAACGACATCTGCTATCCGTCAATTTTGGTTACCGGTCAGATTATGGAAGCGGTACTTTCAGGCACATACGATTTGACGCGCACGGCCGTGTTGATTTCCCAAACGGGCGGTGGCTGCCGAGCAACAAACTACATCGCGCTCATCCGTAAGGCACTGAAGGACGCCGGCCATCCGGAGATTCCCGTCATTTCCGTCTCCGCGGCCTCAGGCCTTGACGAGGACAATCCCGGCTTCAGACTTTTCAAACCTGAACTTTTGATCCGTGCCGTGTACGGTCTTTTGTATGGCGATCTCATCATGCAGCTTTTGTACCGCGTGCGTCCGTATGAAGCCGTGGCAGGGTCGGCAAACGAGCTTTATGACCAGCTCATGGCCGATGCACGTTCACGTATTTGCACCATTAACCGCAAAGGTTTCTACAAGATGTGCCAGCACACCGTGGACGCCTTTGATGCGCTTCCGCTTACGCATGATCGAGAAAAGCCGCGCGTAGGCGTGGTAGGCGAGATTCTGGTCAAATTTCACCCGACCGCCAACAACGAGCTGGTCAAGGTCATTGAAGCAGAAGGATGCGAGGCCAATGTACCGGGGCTTGTGGACTTCTTCTTGTTTGGCATGACCAACGCCATTAACACGAACAAGGAACTCGGCACCAAGCTTAAGAGCCGCATCTCGCATATGGCCGGCATCAAGCTGGTCCAGGGGCTTCGCGGTCCCATCAATACGATGCTGGAAAAGAGCGACCGCTTTGAGCCGTATCCCGACATCTTTGAGCTGGCCAAGAAGGCCGAGCAGATTCTCTCCCTCTGCAATACCATGGGCGAGGGCTGGCTGCTCACAGCCGAGATGTGCGATCTTATCGATACCGGCACACCCAATATTGTATGCGCACAGCCCTTTGCGTGCCTGCCGAACCATGTGGTCGGTAAGGCCGTTATCAAGCGCCTGCGACAAATGCACCCCGAGAGCAACATCGTGGCCGTTGACTATGACCCCGGCGCATCCGAGGTCAACCAGCTTAACCGCATCAAACTTATGATTTCGGTTGCCAAGGAGAATTACAAAAACGGAATTTCCTCGGGCACCGCTTCCGGTCCTGCCGATTTCAGGCTTGAAAATGAGTTTGATCCGGTGACTCATGAGGCAACCATGCCGTATACGGGTCGTGACCGCTATGGCATGGATTCAATCGTGAATGAAGGCGCAGACCGCTCAAGTTGCGGAGTCGGTCACGGCGCAGGAGCCATTCATCTTTCCGACGAGCAGCTTGCCGCCATTGAGCGTGCTAAAGAAAAGGCAGGGGTAAAGTAGGCGTATTACCCGCACGGATAAAGACATACGGATGGTTTTGAACTGCGTCCCAAAACTTGGACGAATTTAATAAAGAGCTAGGCCACCAAGGACTGATTTCGGAACTCCTCCGGGGTCAGTCCTTTTAGTTTAACCTGACGCCTTTGTGTGTTCCAGTATGTAACATATGCGTCCAAATCTACTTTGAAAGACTCAAAGTTAGGCCACGTTCTTCCTCGGAAAAACTCACCTCTCATTTCATCTTCATCGCTGAATTCAGCATTTCCAAAATTCCTTTTTCCTTGATCAAAGCAATGCCCTGTTTTTCGTCTCCCAGCACAATAATACTGTCCCCGGGATTAATATTAAATATCTGACGGGCTTTGACAGGGATCACAATCTGCCCCTTATCACCAACCTTGACCATTCCGAAAATGTGCTTTCCTTTTGGCGGAACGCCCAGTCCTAGATTATCTTCATTCTTTTTATCATAGGAAATCAGATCGTCTATGGTGACCCCGAAGACATTCGCAAGGCGTTTGCATTTTTCGATATCCGGAAGAGACTCTCCTGTCTCATATTTTGAGAGGGTCTGGCGGGAAACACCGATCATGTCCGCCAGTTCTTCCTGGGAAAAATCATGGTATTTTCTAAGTTCTACTAAATTCTCGGCAAAGCTCATTTCTTTCTCTCTCCTTGGATTCCCAGAACGCACCAGCGGAGTACCGGAATGCGGCTGATGATTTCATATAATACGATTGCACCTGCAAAACCAGCTGCGGCTGTGAGCAGATAGACTACCAGAGGTGCAAGGTTCGGGAGGTATTTTTTCAAGTAGAAGGCAGTCGCTGCGATCGGCAGGTAATGGAATATATAGAGTCCCCAGGACTTTGAGCTCATCCAGCAACTAAAACTGTTTACAAAATTACCCCATTTCTTCATAAAGGCCAGAACGCCCAAAGTACCCAACCATGCAAAAGCGTTACAGCAGAAGGTATCGAGCACTTCATGGTCCGGGTAGGATTTTCCCCAGTAAAGAGTGGTGAATACAAGCCCTGCAATCAGGCCTGCTGCCGTGAACAGGGTCCAGTGCTCTTCCATTCTCTCCATCACAGATTCGTGAGACATGACAAAATATCCGATGAAGAATCCTGTTCCATAAATGCCAAATCGGTATACGACGATGATTGGTGTATTGAGGACCTGGGCGGCTCCGTATATCAGGAAGGTAAAAAGGAAAAGAAGGATACAGTTTGCCTTTTCACCTAGGCGGTAGAGTCTGTCCTTCTCGGTCTTACGGACCCAAAGGAGGGCCAAAATCAGGCACCAGAGCAGCTGAATATACCAGAGTGGGCCAATTCCACTAGCCGCCATGATCAGAAAAAGCACCGGCTTCGGAAGGGCTCCCATCTGATCAAAGGCACCGGCAATCTGCATGTTGTAATATCCCAGGATCCACTGAAATACAACAAGTCCTATTGTGGAAGGTACCAGAAGTTTTCGCGTCCTTGCCTTAAAGAAAATCTTCGTATTCTTCCGCTCCAATTCGAATCGGGCTGCCATCCCTGAAACTACAAAAAGCAGCAGCATGAACCAGGGATATACCAAATACAGGAATGTATCCTGGGGCTGAAAATCCCAGAATGGTCCAATGACAGCGTAATCTGTGACACCGTTATACATGTAAATGACATGATAGATAACAACGAGAACTACTGTGATCCAGCGAACATTATCAAGGTATGTCTTTCTCATATTTGTACCACCTTTGCTAGAATAATTAACATTTCTAAGCCAAGTATAAGTTGGTACATTTCCCCAATCCACCAAGTAGCATTTACATTTTATGTGTGTATTTTATTACACAACAACAGCAGATAAACAGCTATATAGCTACTATTCAAGTCCCAATTCGTCCCAATTATCAGCATATGGATGTAGCTTATAGGCTTCTGCGGCAGCCTTCGCGAGCATCTCTGCTTCCGGCTTATCGTAGTGGATCTCTGTGACGCTTGAACCTTTATGACCCATCATGCGCTCTATCTTCTCGCGCTCAATGCCTAGCTCCCAGTGGGTGAACGTTTGCCACGAATTACGCAGCTTTCCCTTTGGATGATGCTTAACACCAGCATCACGACAAACCATCTTCCACACACGAAGAAGCCTTCTCTGCGTCATTGGCATACCTTTTGGTCCTTGCAGTATCCATTCATCTTCAGACGCCTGTGCGAGCTCATAAAGACGCGCTCCAAGAGGTCCCGGGACAACAGCCGGATGGATGCTTTGCTTCGTCTTTAGCGTATTCACAATCTCATCAGTTTGCGTCCATTGCTTTGTAATAGGTACGACCGCCACAGGTACTTCGTCAAACTCAACGAGTTCAATTTCTAAGTTACGAACCGCTAGAGCTTCCCCGATACGAGGTCCACCAAACGCAGCCAAAATAAACCAAGCTTCAAGGTATGTTCCGCGCAAAGTTGCATAGATCTGACGCAACTCTTCAAGCGTCCAAATTCCAGCATCACGCGTGGTTCCTGCTTTAGGCATGTGGTAGTGTCTTCGAGCAACATCTGCAGAACAGACATCGCGGAGCTCACACTCTGCGTAAATTGCGCCCAGTATAATTCTGACGAAGTGAGCCTGTGATTTGGTTATTTCGTCATACCAACCCTGTACAGTCATTGGACGAACGGTATCGACTGGAAGCGATGACCACCCACGAACAACGAACACAAGGCGCCACGTGCGTGTGTAATTGGCATACGTCGAGTATGAGATTTCATGGTCGGCGCATCGTTTCTCTAGGCGTGGAAGCACCCACATACCCCATACTTGGCCAAGCGTGGGCGCCGGTGCGTCTTCTGAGTGGCTGAGCCGAAGTTCTGCCAGTCTGTCGTATGCTTGGCGCTTAGTACCGCGCACCGTCTCAGACGCTCGGCGGTACCCCTTGGACGTTTCCGACCAGTACCGGATACGGTAGCGTTTATTCTTTTCGATTTCAGTTACGCTGCCCCAGTTATTGCGCATTGGTTTTCGTGGCATAATTGTTTCATGCCTCCTTCAGCGGTGGCTTAGCTCCCTTAGTGTCTTGGCGGATGTGAGGGAGCTTTTCTTTACTCTGATCTAAATAGTATTTCTGTTTTTCCACTATCTCCCATTCTTGTAAGCTTTGAAAGTGATAACTCTCCAGCGATTAGCTTGTAATAAGCTACATAAAAATATGGTTTTGACCACATACTAAGTTGCGCTTTTCCTAATCTTCCATCAACTAAATAATCTAACTTTGCAAATGATTGCTCTGGCGATGGATGTAATTTTAGAAACTCGTCGAGTTCTTTGCTAGTCATGTGTCTTGGCTGTTCGAGTCCAGCTTTTAATTCAATAGTGGCAAAGTATTTAGGCTGTTTTCTAGTATTGGTTAATGGATTCAAATACATCCACGCATAATGCTCCGGCAGCACTGAATAAATATCATTTACTGCACGTATATTGGAATAATCAAATCGAACGGTAGTTGGTTGTGTAACTGTATCAATCATTCGACATAGCGAATTGATTGTTTTATATAAATCGTCTATTACAGTCTGATTTGCATAAAACAAATATCTAATAGAGCTATCTTCTTCAGCTACGAAGGATCGTGTACCTACATATTCAGCTTTTTTGAATGGGAATAAAGGTATATCAGCATTGAAGAAAAGCTTCTCTCGCTTAGGAAGGTTAGCAATTCGTTCTTGCAGGCGTAGATCTTCTTCATGCCAAAACAGCTCATCCGAAGTTTTTTCTTGCTTCTTAAAGAACATGGTACCGTCCTCTAAATCTTGAAATCAAATGGTATGGAGTACCACACCACTTCACCGATGATGGTAATACTTTCCGTGCCTTCTACGGATCTATCGTAGACCTGAGCGTGGAAGGTGGGGTCCTTGGAGTCTGGGATAAGCTCCACGCCGTTCTCCAGTTGCTTGATTCGTTTAATGGTCGCATCGTATCCGTTCACACATACCGCGTACGCTGTGCCATCTACGACAGGAGACTTCTTCTCCGGATCTACTAGCGCGTAGCATCCGTTTGGCAGGACGTTATTCATGCTCTCACCATCGACGGTCAAGAAGAATGCGTTAGGGTGGCGACGACGGATTTCAGCCGGACAAAGAACAGTAGTCTCGACTAGATCCATTTCTATAGGAACTCCAGCTGCTATACGGCCAAGGAGGGGGACTTCGACGAATCCACCATTTCTTTTATTGAGATATTCATCACGTTTCGCTCGCAAATCTTCGTATTCATAGTCTGCTTCAAATCCTCTGACTGTGTAATGAAGGCCGAGTGTGTTGTATATCTTTTGGACTATCTCAAATCCAGAGCCACTGACTCCACGAGCCAGAACGTTATATACCGTAGTTGGCGGAAGACCAGCGTATTCAGCAAACTTTTTAACACTTCCATAATCATCAATCATAAATTGACGAAGGCATTCTTCAATGGTCACTATTACCCCCTCTGGTAATCGATGTCTTCATAATTTACCCAAAATAGAAAATTTTTACAATATATTGTTGCATAATTACCCAAACGGGTGTATAAACTTACACAGTTACCCAATTGGGTAATACAAAGGAGGTGAAAACATGGATGGTCAGAAGCTACGAGAGCTGAGAAAGGCAAGCGGCAAGACGGTACGTGAAATCTCGTATGAGAGCGGAGTAACGCAAGACACGATTTTCCGTATTGAGCGTGGAGAGAATCCAAACACCGCCGTTACAACCCTTCTCTCCATTTGCTCTGCAATCGGTTGTTCAATTACCGACGTTCTCGGTGAGCCAGTAAAGCACTAAGCACTACCAAGCACTACTCGTACCTTGAAAATGACGCTATGACATATTCCGAGTCACAGGAGGCTCGGCTTGCTTTTGCAATGCTGTCATAGATGAAATACCCAGATATGGCACAAACCGGGGGAGCCGGCAGTGTCCTCTATCTGTCACGTTGGCAGCCCTCATGGAAAGAACTGCACGATTTATCAAAAAACAATCAGAGAAAGGAGCGTATATGCAGAACTCGAACTTTGCGGCTCCGGATGGACCGCTCACGCTCTCGATTCCCGAAGCATCGGCAATCTCCGGATTCTCGCAGAAGGTCATTCGCACGGCCATCAGGCGCGCTGAACTTCCTTCGCTTATGCCACACGGATATGTACGCGGTCGGCGCGTCAAGCGCACAGACCTCTTTAAGTGGATGAAGGAGATGGTGGCATAGATGGACGAGAAATCAAGCAAGTTGGCAGCAGCCTATATCTATATCGGTATTGCAGCTGTTTCTATTGGCACGGGTGGTGCGTATGGATGGCCGCTTGGAGCCATTGTCGCCGGTACATGTATCGCGACACTCGGTGTTTTGTACCTGATTACGAAAGAGTAGGAGATTATGACAGCTACGAAAAATGCTCTTGCAGTGGGCAAACACCGCAAGAGCGTGTCTTATTCCTCCCGGGATAAAGACACATCCATTTTACAGCACATAAAAGAGGGGTACGCCCTTCTTCTCGCTGTACTCGCACTAACGGGAATACTTCCCGCTTTCTTTCTTTTTATATACGACGCGCTCGGTATCTACGCCTTCGCTGCTCTGTGTGGCTTAGTGCTCGCCGGTGCCTACTGCTGGAGGGATTAAATGTCTGTGAAAATATCCTCGCTTGAGCTGGAAAATGTCAAGCGTATACGTGCCGTTGAGCTTGAGCCGACAAAAGACGGACTTACCGTTATTGGCGGAAAGAACGCCCAGGGCAAAACAAGCGTACTCGATGCCATTGCATGGGCGCTCGGTGGCGACAAGTTGAAGCCGGATGACCCAAATCGCAAAGGCGGAGCAACGCCTGCAAAACTCCACATTGAGCTTGATAACGGTGTTGTGGTCGAGCGCAAAGGCAAGAACGGCTCACTCCACGTCACCGATACTATGGGCAAGAAAGCCGGACAGCAACTTCTAAACGATTTTGTCAGTCAGTTGGCACTCAACATCCCACGCTTCATGAATGGCTCAGATGCTGACAAAGCGACTGCGCTCCTGCAGACACTAGGCATTGACGCAGAGCTCGCGAAGATTGACGGTTCAATCCGCGCAACCTTCCAGGATCGCCAGTTGGTTGGTCGCGATGCTAAGTCTAAGCGCGCACACGCTGAGAAGCTCCCACACTACGACGATGCTCCGGAAGAGCCAGTAAGCGCGTCAGAGCTTATACAGGAGCAACAGGCGATTCTTACGCGCAATGGCGAAAAGCTTAAGGCTAAGCAGAACGCCGAAGAGACTACGCGCAAAGCAACGCTCGCTGACGAAGCCGCGAAGGCTGCGGTCGAGCGTGTAGACGAGCTAAAGCGTCAACTGGAAGAAGCTGAAGCAAAGGCGAATAGTCTGCGCCTAGACGCAATACAGGCACATCATGACGCAGAAATACTCGAAAAGAGTACGGCAGAAATCGAGCTTGAGAGCACCGAGGAAATCGAAGCGTCCATTGCAAATATCGAGACGATTAACAACAAGGTGCGTGGCAATCAGGCGAAAGCAGAAGCCGTAGACGCGGCCACACAAGCCGAAGCCGAATACGACGCACTTACCGCAAAGCTTGATGATCTGCGCAATGAGCGTCGGTCTCTGCTCGACGGCGCACCACTGCCACTACCAGAACTGTCTATTGATGACGACGGAGCGCTCACTTACAAAGACCACACATGGGGCGACATGAGCGGAGCCGAGCAGCTGGTCGTTGCTACCGCAATCGTTCGCGCCACTAAGCCGGAGTGCGGCTTTGTATTGGTCGATAAGCTCGAACAGTTCGACACTGACGAGCTTAAAAAGTTCGGCGAATGGGCGAAGGGCGAGGGGCTGCAAATCATCGGTACCAGAGTAGCCACTGACGACTCTTGCACCGTGGTTATTGTGGACGGTCGCATTGAGGGCCAAGACCTCGCAGAGCCAGCTCCAAAGACGCCAAAAGCCATCGGTTGGGATGGCGCAGAAGAAGCGTCTAAGCCTGCCAAAAAGGCTACCAAGAAGACAACTACCGCGCATACATGGAAGGAACTCTAATATGGGTAAATATGATCTCATTTGCGGTGTGCAAAAGACCGCAATCAAAACGCTGATTTATGGTCCCGAAGGTATCGGCAAGTCCACCCTTGCCGCGATGTGGCCAAGTCCTGTTTACATCGATATCGAAGCCGGTACAAAGCAGCTCCCCGTTGCACGTCTTCCGCGCCCTACATCTTGGTCGATGCTCTTAGACGAGCTGCGCGAAGTGCGCGATGGTGGCGTGAATTGCTCGTCTGTTGTCATCGATACTGCAGATGCAGCAGAGCGCATGTGTGCGGCGCACATCATGGCACGTGACGGTAAGAAAAGTATCGAAGAATGGGGTTACGGGAAAGGTTATACCATCCTTCAAGAGGAATACGGCAAGCTGCTTGACCTCTGCTCGGAGATTGTCGAGCGTGGGCGAAACGTTGTCTTGGTCGGCCACTCAGATCTTAGGAAGTTCGAGCGTCCAGACGAGTCAGGCGCTTATGACCGCTTCGAGTTGAAGTTGACGAAAAAAGTCTCGCCCATGGTAAAAGAGTGGGCGGATATGGTCCTTTTCTGCGACTATAAGACCTACGTCGAGACAACGAAGACCGGCAAGGCTAAGGCTACCGGTGGACGTCGTATCATTCGTACGACACACGCGACCACATGGGACGCAAAAAATCGTTTTGGACTGCCCGAAGAACTGCCCTTAGAGTTTGGCAAGATGCCGAAAGAGCTCGCGGCAGCTATCCCCGATATGGTGACAGACGCAAAGCTACAGGAGAGCGTGAGCGCTGCCTTAAAACCTGCTCCAGTTACTACTACCGCAGCACCTAAGAAAGCCGCAGAAACGCCACCACAGAAAGCCACAGATACAGCTGCCAATACAACACCGGCGTATGTGCGTCCAAACTACCCAGCGAGCTTCAGCAAGCTTGTTGACCTTATGGCAATCGACCATGTGACAGACGAAGAGCTGCGCTTTAACGTCGGACAGACTGGGAACTACCCGGAAGACTGCGCGGTAGCAGACTACGAGCAAGGCTTCGTCGATTACCTCGTGGCAGGATGGCCGACATTTCTAAATCGCATCAAGTCCAATCGTGAGGTTGCACAAGCGAAGTCAATTCCTGTGCCGTTTAAGTAATCAAGCCATAGAAAAAAGGAGAAAAAATCATGGCAGAAGAAGTACGCGCTATCGGATGGGACGAAGAGATCACCGTCGAGAAAGAGCCGGAGTTTGTCCTGCTCGAACCGGGGGAGTATAACTTCACCGTCACAAGTTTCGAGCGGGGACATTATGATGGCAGCTCAAAGCTTCCAGCGTGCTCAGTCGCAAAGCTGGCGCTTAAATGCTCAAATGGCATTCAGGAGACTACCGTTTTCGCCAACTTATTCCTTGTATCTAATCAAAAATGGAAGCTGACGCATTTCTTTAAGAGCTGCCGCTTAATTGCAGCAGACATGCCTGAAGGCGTTAACTACGCTATGCCGTGGTCGCGCGTCATCGGCGCTCAGGGAAGAGTGCTTATCAAGAACCGTGAATACAACGGTAAGCAGTACAACGAGGTCGAGAAGTTCCTTTACGACAATCCGGCCACTACTGCAACTACAGCGACTGTTCCGGCGTATGTTACAGCTCCATCAGCTCCTGTGCCTATGGCCGCACCAGCGCCAGCCACAGGCACAAATAAGTACGGAGCGCTGTAATCATGGAGCTAAGACCATACCAGGCCGAAGCGGTAGAGTCTGTGTTTCGCGAATGGGAGTCCGGTAATCGCCGGACTCTTCTTTCTATGGCAACAGGATGTGGTAAAACTATCTGCTTTGCCGAGATTGTAAAGAGAATAGCCGCAGCAGGTGGTCGCTCTCTTATTCTTGCGCACCGCGGCGAGCTCTTGGAGCAAGCAGCAGATAAGATTCAGCGCACATCCGGCCTAGAGTCCGCACTTGAAAAGGCCGAAAGTACATCGCTCAATTCATGGACGCGTGTCACGGTCGGTTCAGTGCAGACTCTCATGCGACAAGACAGACTTAACGCTTTCGCACCAGACAGATTTGACGCGATCATCGTAGACGAAGCGCATCACACACTGGCGGATGGCTACATCCGCATTCTCGACCACTTCAGGGGTGCGCGAGTACTAGGAGTTACCGCGACCGCCGATAGGGCAGACAAAAAAGACCTCGGAGAAGTGTACGATTCCATCGCTTTTGAGTATGGCATCGCACAAGCCATCAAAGACGGGTATCTTTGCCCGATAGAAGCGGAGATGGTACCGCTTGAGCTGGACGTATCGAGCGTGTCTGTGACACATGGCGACTACCAAGCCGGACAGCTTGGAGACGCTCTAGAGCCATATCTTGACGCCATCGCGGACGCTATGGTTACGCGCTGCCAGGACAGACGCACAGTGGTGTTTCTGCCGCTCGTGAGAACCGCTAAGGCTTTCGCCGAGAAGCTCAATGAGCGCGGCCTTATCGCCTGTGAAGTGGACGGACAAAGCGAGGACCGCGAGGAGATACTCTCGGACTTCAACCGCGGAAAGTATCAAGTACTCTGCAACTCCATGCTGCTCACGGAAGGCTGGGACTGCCCCGCGGTGGATTGTATCGTGTGTCTTCGACCGACCAAGAGTAGGGGGCTATATTGCCTAGATGAACAAACAGAAGTCCTAACGCGTGATGGATGGAAACATGATGTAGAGGTTGGAGAAGAAGTACTAGCCTTTAATACCAAGACGGAAGAAACAAGATTTGTTCCCGCACTTGCTAAAGTACGTAGACCACTTGATGATGACGAATTTTTCTGCTCAATCAACGGACAATCAACCGATATCCGCATAACCAATCACCACCGTATGATCTATGACAACAAGCGCCGCAAAGGATGGAAGATTAAAGAAGCTCAAAATCTTGCTGATATGAGAGATGGTGCCTATATTCCAGTGTGTGGAAATGGAAAGTTTACAGGAGTTCCACTTTCAGATGCAGATCTAACATTCATCGGGTGGGTTATGACTGACGGCTCAATCAATAAGGCAAATGGTCAAATAACCATTACACAAGGCGAGCAACAAAAAAGCTATTGCGAGGAAATCGAACGTTGCATCAAAGAATGTGGATTTAAGTTTACTCGCTCAGTCAAAAAACGCACAGATATTCACTGGAATGCTCACGGAAATTGCGTCATATGGACTATTTCACATGGAAAGCCAAGAGCGACCGATAAAGACAAAACCGGATGGGGACGTCTCGAACCATGGTTGTCGAAAGATATGAGCAAAAAGCTCTATGACATGACACAGCGCCAGTTTGCTGTAATGCTTGAAGCAATTTTCCACGGTGACGGAAATAAGAGCAACACTCTCACCTACGATATTGGAAAGGGTAACAAAACCTTTATCGAAAGACTCCAAGCAATGGCAATACAGCGCGGATACCGTGCAAGTGTTTCAGTGGAAAAGGCCAATGAAGTAAGAAAATGCGATCTTTGGCATATTCACGTTAAAAAGCAAGGTTTTGTAAAAGTCGGTTCCATCTCGGGACAGCATGCTCAATGGACCAAAGAACAACATACTAATGAATCGTGTTGGTGTGTTGAAAACGAGCTAGGAACACTTGTAACACGCAGAAACGGAAAAATTGCTGTTGTAGGCAATTGTCAAATGGTAGGCCGAGGAACTCGTCTTTCGCCTGAGACAGGAAAAGAGAAACTTCTTTTGCTCGACTTTTTGTGGATGACTGGACGCCATAACCTTGTGCGTCCGGCTGCGCTCTTCGCCACATCTGATGACGTAGCTAAGCGCATTACCGAAATGACACAGGAGACAGAAGGCGCGGTTGATCTTATGGGAGCCGAGCCAATCGCTGAGCAAGACGTAGCGCTTGAGCGTGAAGCGGCACTTGCGGCAGAGCTCGCACGAATGCGTAAACGCAAAGCGAAGTTTGTCGATCCTCTGCAGTATGCGGTAAGTATTTGTGATTTAGATCTACAGACCTTCGAGCCAGCTTTTGAGTGGGAAGAGCGGCCAATTACAAAGAAACAGACAGAGCAGCTGGAAAAACTCGGTATTGACCCTGAAGGCATAACGCAAGGATACGCAGAGCTCGTACTTGCGAAGGCGCATGAACGTATCGATGCGCACTTGGCCACACCTAAGCAGGTGCGCATGTTGGAGCGCAAGGGCTTCCAGCACCCGGGGCTTTGGACTTTCGACCAGGCATCAGCCATGATGAGCCGCTTGGCCATGAACCGCTGGATGGTGCCCTTCGGCATCGACCCCGCAACGTATGATCCAAACAACTAAAAGGAGCAACAATGAACATTGAAATAATAGCTGACGATTTGAGCGACAAAGAGATTGTCAAGCTACACAATTTAGTACACGAGAACCCTCTTGTAAAAGACCTTGTAAAGCCCATTAGTGAGGTACAAGGCAAGTCAGTCTTTTTGTCCGGTCCCATAACAGGAGTAGATGGCTACAAGAACAAATTCGCAGATGCAGCAGAAGTTATTAAAGCATTAGGCGCAAATACTGTCTTTAATCCAGCCGCAGAAATACCAGACAGCACAGAGCGCGAAGAAGCAATGCGTATATGCACTAGCAAGATCATTACAAGTGATTGTGTAATAACGCTCCCCGGCTGGCGAGACTCAGAAGGTGCGTGCTTTGAGTATGTTGCATCTGAAATATGCGGCATAACTCACTACGAGCTGAAAGAGCTTATCACCAAGTCAGTCTTGCAGCAGATAAAGGAGGACTAATGCTTACTAAACAAGCGCGTAAGAAGATCGCCGAGAGGGCCAAGAAGTCAATTGATTCTGGTGGTGTTTGTGGTCCTTATCAAGTTTTGACAAACGATCCTGTACCTCAGTACACGAATATCACTGTTGACAACATAAAGATGTGTTCCGTCATTCTCGACCTCTGCGAACACACGTCGGACATGATGGAGTTGCCGCGAGACAAAGACGACAAGGTAATCCATATCGGTGATACGGTATGGTGCAGTGGCGAGAAGGAGACGGTCAAAGCCATAGAGATACGCGATTCCGAGGCACGTATACATTTCGTTGCACCGCTCGGATGCGAAAGTTGGAGCTCACCAGAGTTGATCACTCACGCAGAGCCTATCAGCGATCATGAGAGCATAGCACGTGCTATAGAGGACATTACACATTGTCTTAATGACGCTGCCGCCAGTCTCAAGCTCCAAGATATTGCCATGGAGCTAAGAAAGCTAGATGATAGCAATGACTGAGCGCCAAGAGGTAGCAGAGCGACTGCGCCACCTTACTCCAAGTAAGCAAGTACACCCTGATTACACACCGTGGTATACAGACATTTGCGCAGCTATAGGCGGCAAAAAAGATCCCTGGTTTGGTATTTCAGCTCTCGCCGAGCGTCTTGCCGACCTCATAGACCCGACATGTCACGACTTCGGCGGCGAAGAGGGTACTAATGGCGAGTGCTATGACTTTGCATGCTCTGCCTGTGGCTGGTGCGGAGATGTGACTGAGCCTAATTACTGTCCCCACTGCGGTGCAAGGGTGGTGAGCGAGGATGCCGAGAAGCATTGCTAAAGTTGTCCTACCGCCATACAAGCCAACATATGACGAGTTGTACTTGAAGGCTCTAGAGATACGTGGTAATTACGTCGCCAAAGCAGCCCAAGTAGGATTAAAAACGGATAATAGTCCTCTTACTGAAGAGATGAAAGAAGCCATAGAGCACTACAGAGAGCTTGCGTGGAAGAATAGCAAGGATGCGTGGATGTGAAAACTGCGTACATGCAAGATGTTTCCTCGCGCCCGCTCCCGGCCTGTCTGATATATGGCTGTGTAAATCCCGTGGTTGCGAAATACTGCTGTTTCCAATTCTGCAGGCGCTCACATGTCGAGCGTATGAGAGCCGGTACAAGCTAAGGGTTAAGAAAAGGTGATCATAATAAATGAGAGAACAACATAGAAACCTGCTCGACGCACTCGATGCGATAGACCCTGCGGGGCTTAGCTATCAAGAGTGGGTCGATTGCGGAATGGCACTCCATGAGTCCGGCTTCTCGTGGCAGGACTGGGACGAGTGGAGCCGCCAAGACGGCGCCCGCTACCACGAAGGTGAGTGCGAGCGTAAATGGAAAAGCTTCGGTAATGGTGTCGAGAGGGTTACCTCCGGCACCATTATTCAAATGGCAAGAGAAAGAGGATGGTATCCATCACAAGGGCCAGTACGAGCCATTGATTGGGACGAACCAATCATGGTAGGCGGCATTACACCAGACTGGGTTGACGAAGAAGACGTCGATATTAACGGTGGCACGTGGCATCCAGCACGTGAGCTTTCGGACTACTTGCAAACGCTTTTCGACGATTCCGACCATGTATGCTACGTCAACGAGACATACGAAAAAGACGGTCGGTATATGCCTAAGCGCGGACATTGGGACAGAACCGCCGAGCAGCTCCGCGAGGAACTATCGAAATGCAAGAATGACGATATCGGAGCCGTGCTGGGAGACTGGAACGAGAATGCCGGAGCATGGATTTGTTTTAATCCCATGGACGGTAAAGGACGAGGAAATCAAAACGTCACCGAGTATCGCTATGCACTGGTCGAATCTGACACACTCGAAGTCGAGAAACAGCTTGGCATGATCAAAGCAATGAAGCTACCGTGCGCGGCAGTCGTCAGCTCAGGGCACAAAAGCGTCCACGCTATTGTCCGAATCGATGCAGGGTCAGACTATGCACTTTACAGAAAACGCGTAGAGAAGCTTTACCAGTACTGCGCGACACATGGATTTAGTCCCGATACAGCCAACAAGAATCCAAGCCGTCTCTCACGTATGCCGGGCATTACGCGCGCAGGAAACCGCCAGAAACTCCTAGAGCTCAACATTGGCTGCAAAGACTGGGATGAATGGGAAGTATGGATTGACGAGTCTGAAGACGATTTGCCGGACGAGGTGGACTGTTCAGACTGGGACGAACCTGTAGTGCTCAACGCACCACTTATAGGCACCGAGGACGCGGGACTGCTCCGACAAGGACAGAAGCTTATCGTTACCGGTGATTCCAAGATGGGCAAGTCTTACGCGCTTATCGATTTGGCAGAAGCGGTGTGTACCGGTGGAGACTGGCTTGATATGCCATGTGCTAAAGGAAAAGTACTCTATGTCAATTTGGAGATTGAAGCAGACGAGTTCAGACAGCGTTTGCATACCGTCTGGAATGCACGTCGCGACCATGCTGACACAGAAAAAGTAAACAGTCTGCGCCAGAACTTCTACACGTGGAATCTACGCGGCAAGGCGCGACTTATGAAAGAGCTCACACCGCTTCTTATCCGGCGTGTGCTTAAGCACGGTGAGTCCGGTACATTCGCGATGATTATTGTTGACCCGGTCTACAAGGTCAACGGCGGAGACGATAACGACTCGCGCATGGTGGCGGAGTTCACAAACGCCATCGACCGTATCACGGAGGAGTGCGGATGTGCCGTAGTCTATGCGCATCATCATCCAAAAGGCACATCGGGACAGAAGAAGACAATAGACCGTATGAGTGGCTCTGGAGTATACGCGCGTGACGCAGACTCCATGTGTGACTTCACACCGCTGGAGATTCCGGAGGAATTCAGAAAGACGCATCTTTCCGGCGCTCCGGCGTACCGCGTGTCTATGACGACGCGAAGCTTCCCGACACCTCCTGAGAAAAACGTCATCTTTTCTTGGCCGAGGTTCTATCTTGATCCGACGGGGAAGCTATCGAGGTTCGAGACAGAAGGAGCGGATCCGTTTGCGAAGGGGCGCGAATCGAAACTTGAAAAGAATAGGAAGATCAGAAAAGAAGCTTCGGAGTTGCTGCAGAAAGCTTTCGATAAGGCTTTGGCGGATGGATGCGGCGGAGAAAACAATCTTGTCCCACTAAACGATTTGATGGACAGAATTGGTACAAAAATTGACGCCGAAGGCTGCGAAACCAAGCCGACGACAAGAAATGTCAGAAATTGGGCTAATTCTGACTGGTGTCCTATCGGAAAGAAGCAAATAGAAACCGAAGGAAGCAGAGGTAGAACAAAGAAAATCACTGTTTTCTATGACACTATGAAGGAAGCTGAAGAAGACTTCTGGAGTGACTCCGATACGTAACGCCACCAAAAACGGCGCACCGCTTATATAAGCATATATGCCTATTTTGGTGGTAACACTAACATGTTCCCTTGGACAGGGTGTGCTCTGCACTAGGGATGTGCGCATAAAACGCGCGCACAATCCCCTTGTGCGCTGACGCTTGTGCAAGCACCCCTGCCGCAAGATTAACAATTAAAAAGCGACGCCAATTTTGGCATGCCAAAAATCAACAAAAGTGAAGAAGGTGATTCGCGTTGAAAGACGCAAAAGTGATTCGCGCGTTTCTGCCGATCGACCCTCCGAAGGTGACGCACAACGCGCTTGAAGCATATGTCATTGGTGGAGGACCAAGGAAAGGCAGAGCCGCTATCCGAAAGTCAAACAGGCTCAAGGATGCAGAAGACGAGCTGTGTTCGTGGATACGTGCATCTGTTGGGAAAGACGTAGAGACTCTGCAAAGCCCGCTCAGGCTTACTGTGAGATGGATGTTTCCGGAAAGCATGAAGCACAGAGACGGCGAGCCGCACACGGGAAAGCCGGATATGTCGAATATGTTGAAGACGTTTGAAGATTGTCTCGTGAGATGTAATGTTATCGATGATGACAGGGGAATTATCGACGAGCATCTCAGCAAAGGCTACGCAAAGACATACGGGATATTCTTCAAAGCTGAGGAAATCAGACGAGATTTTGCAGGTAAAGACGGTGATATGAGATGACAGCGCAAGAATGGTGGGAGGATGTAAGGAATGCGAGCCTGTCGATTTCTTCCGCACGTATCAGGCTAAACGCTATGAGAGAGCCTAGGAGCGCGTCTAATGGCTCTGGAAGTGTTGGAATGACTTCTGACCCGACAGCGAGTATTTCAGCCGCTATAATAAGCGCAGAGGAAGCTCTCGCGCGACTTGTGAGGGAGTTGGAGAAGACGATTGACGATGGCTATAAAGCGTGTCATACAATCGGACTTGCCGTCAGTCAGGATGCAGCGCTTGTGATGCAACTGTATTTTGTGGACGGAAAAAGCTGGAGTGAGACGAGTCGTATCTCGCATATGTCGCGCAGTTCGTGTCTTAGGATGCGCAATCAGGTTTTCGAGCTGACAGATGACATAGGGGTGGCGCGGCTCGTGAATGGATGGAGTAGCGTCTAGAAGTTGGAACTGTTTGGTACTAGTTGGAACTGTTTGGAACTTGAAAAGACTAGGAAAAGCGGTATTGTGGTATCGTCAGGTGTGACTGACAGAGAATGACTCGGTAAAGCCCTTGCGGATGCGCAGGGGCTTTTTTCGTATGCAAAGGAGGCGAGTCGATGCCGCGTGGAAATAAGAAGAATCTTAAGACGCCAAGCACAGAAGAAGCACGAGTGCGCGGCCGTAAAGGCGGAAAGGCTTCCGGAAAGGCTCGCCGCGAAAAGAAAGACATGCGCGAGACGTTCCTTGAGATTCTCGATATGCCAATGAAGGCGGGAAAGCTTTCAGACGCCAAGACGCTAGAAGGGCTTTTAGCAGCTAAAAATATACGTGCCGGTCAGAAGATGGCGCTGAAGATTTTGGCGCAAGCACTCGATGGAGACGTCCGCGCAGCCGAGTTTGTCCGCGATACGTCCGGGCAGAAGCCCGTGCAACAGATGGAAGTATCCGCCAACGCAAAGGAAGCCAGCGCCGCATTTAAGAGTTTGCTCGACGAGGTAGACAGTGGAGAAGGATAGAGCACTCGCACACCTCCTCAAGCAACATCCGGTAAGGCTTGCCCACATGCTTGGCTATGACCTTCTACGCGAAGGACTCCACGACAGATGGATTCGAGATATCGCATACGGCAAGCACGATATGACACTGCAAGCGCATCGTGGCTCATACAAGACGACAAGCCTTGAAGTTGCTTTGTGGGTGATCATGCTTACACAGCCGGATAAGACCGTTGGATTTCTACGTAAGAGTGAAACTGATGTGTCAGAGGTCTTCTCAGCGGTTGAAAAGATGCTGCGTGCTGATGTGACGCAATACATCGCCGAAATTATCTACGGACGTCCCGTAAGAGTCACTACAGCGTCATCTACAGAGCTATCGTGTGATATTGCGTGCAATGTCTCAGGTGTGTCGCAAGTCTCGGGATACGGTATTGGAGGGTCACTTACCGGTAAGCACTGGGACATTGTGTGCACAGACGATATCGTGACTGTGCGTGACAGATACTCACGAGCAGAGCGTGAACGTACAAAGCAGACTTATCGTGAGCTGCAAAACGTCAAGAATCGCGGCGGGCGTATCGTCAACACTGGTACTCCTTGGCATAAAGACGATGCCTTCCAGCTGATGCCGGAGCCCGTGCGGTGGCCTTGGGACAAGACAGGGCTCATTACGCAGAAAGAAGCCGAGACGCTTAAGAAGAAGATGACGCACTCACTCTTCGCGGCGAACTATGAGCTGCGTCATGTGGCCGAGGAAGGCGCGGTATTTGAAGGCGAATGCCAGAGCTTTATCGATAAAGAATTGCTCTACGACGGCGTGATGCACGTTGACGCGGCTTATGGTGGCAAGGATGGCACAGCCATTACGTGCATCCAGTGGCGAAATGGTGAGCCATACGTTCATGGTGAGCTGTACCGCGAGACGCACGTCGATAAGTGCATGGCGCGCATCTTGGAGCTACACCGCGAGCTAAGACTTGGCACGGTCTACATGGAGAAGAACGCGGATAAGGGGTATGTGGCTGACAAGCTTGAAGGTTATGGACTGCCTGTATCGACTTACCAAGAAACAGAAAATAAGTTCATCAAGATTTCAACGTTTGCGCGTGGGCAATGGTCGCATCTACACAGGCTCCAAAGCAGTGTCAAAGCGTCGCGTGAGTACTGGGACGAAGTAATAGATTTTACCGAGGGAGCAGAACACGACGATGCGCCCGACTCTTTAGCATGCGCCATCAGGCTCCGTGAGAACGCACCAATCATCCATCTATTCAAAGGAGGTATCTAGTGGCAGATACTACGGCTAATGCGGCCACGTATGAGCCTACAGGCGGTTATAGGCTTCCGGAAGACGTTACGCTTGACGGTAAGCGTCTAGCGGCTATGCTCACTGATTACATAGCTAACCAAGTTCCACGTCTCGTGTCGCTTCGCGATGCGTATGAAGGCAGACACGCCATTCTTAGGCAGAAGGCTAAGGCTGCATATAAGCCTGACAATAAACTTGTGGCGAATTATGCTAAGCAGATCGTGGATTCTATGGTCGGATACTTCCTCGGTGTTCCTATTCGCACTACTGCAGATGATGAAGTCTTCGCACAATACCTTGAGACGTGGAGTGCAGCCAATGATTCTGACGACCTAGACGCAGAGCTTTCCAAGCTTGCTGACATCTACGGCGTTGGCTACGAGCTTATGTGGCGTGATGCTTCTGCCAATGCTCGCTCTGCGACAGTTAATCCGATGAATTGCTTTGTCATTCGTGACGATACCATCGAGAGCAGCGTCATCTACGCTGTGCGTTTTTGGAAAGATGACAACCGCTACGACGACAAGACAGACACTATACGTGGCACACTCTATGACAATGTTTATGAGACGCCGTTCACCTATTTTGGTGGTTCTGTAAGTTTTGGTGAGCCTGTCATACACGGCTTTTCAGGTGTGCCTATGGTCGAGTACATCGACAATGAAGAGCGACAGGGGCTCTTTGAAGGCGTAATGTCGCTCATAGACGCTCACGATAAAGCAATCTCGGAAAAAGCTAACGACGTTGAGTATTACGCCGACGCGTATCTTAAGGTGCTTGGTGCTGTGCTTGATAAAGAGGCGCTAAAAGCGCTCCGGGACAACCGCATCATCAATTTGTCGTCGCGTAATGCACAGAATATCATTGTGGAATTCCTTTCAAAGCCTGACGCAGATAACACGCAGGAACATCTGATAGACCGCCTAGAGCGGCTTATCTTCACGCTTTCGATGACATCAGACCTCAGCTCTGAGAGCTTCAACACCAGCTCCGGCATTGCTATCAAGTACCGTCTGTTGGCCATGAGCAACCTTGCTATGGTCAAGGAGCGCAAGTTCCGCCGTTCGCTTTCTAAACGTTGGAAGTTGCTTTGCGGTTATGCGGGTAACAACAAGCTTTCACTTGATGCTTGGACCACTGTCCGTGCCACGTTCACACGTAACCTTCCATCAAACCTGCTTGAGGAAACGCAGATTGCGGGCAATCTGTCCGGCATTACGTCCGAGGAGACGCAACTGTCTGTTCTTTCGTGTGTTGATTCGCCACAGGCTGAGATGCAGCGTATGGCCGACGAACGTGCAGAGCAAGCAGTGCAGTTAGTACCTGCAAGAAGTAGCGAAAGTAATCTAATCAAAGCATAGGAGTGTAGATGTCAACTTATTGGCAGCGTCGGCAGAATATGGCAGATGCTGCCATGGAGCGTGACGAACACGCCTTGTCTAAGCGCGTAGAGCAAGCTTATACACGCGAACTGAAAGGGCTTGAGCGTGAGATATCGAGCTACTATCAGCGCTATGGAGAAGACAATGTCATAGCGTATCGCCGTCTCATGGAGACGATGGACCCTGTAGATCGTGATTTGCTTATCCGTGACTGTGATAAGTTTTTGGCCGTACATCCGGATATGCAGTCCATTGTGGATGTGCGCAAGAGTATCTACAAGCTGAATAGGCTTGAAGGTTTACAGGCGTCCGCACGGGTGCATTTTTACAACGTGACATTTGAAGTGTCTGGGTATGTCGATAAGCATTTGTTAAAACAAAGTTTACGTGGTGCGAACACAGCGGCTGAAGCTATGGGATTTGGTAGAGCGTTTTACAGCATGGACTCTGACGCGGTTCGCCGATTCGTTGATACAGTGTGGACTGGGAATACGTCATACTCTCAGCGCATTTGGGACAACACAGAGACTCTCGCGTCATATGTGGCGCAAGACATGGCGAAGGCATTTGCACGCGGTGATTCATACCAGCGAATTGCGAAGGCTCTTGAGAAGCGCTTTGTGGACGTTCCGCAATCGTCGTTGATGCGCTTGGTTTATACCGAGGGAACCTACGTATCACGCATGGCACAGGTTGAGGAGTTGAAGCGTGAAGGCTTTGACTCTTACACCATCGAGGCGGTTCATGACGGTCGAACATGTGAGCAGTGTCATGGTGTTGAAGGTAAGACGTTCCGTTTTGAGGATATACAAGTTGGTGTAAACTTCCCGCCAATACATCCGTACTGCAGATGTCAAATCGCGCCAGCTGTTGACGATTGGGACGCATGGCAACAGAAGCAGCTCGACAAGAAACAAGCGGAGAGAGCGGCCAAAGCGGTAGAGGAGAAGACGCCTATACATAATGTTATCTCTGAGACGAGCAAAGTTGTATTTACGAAAAAACAAGTCGGAAAGAAGCTGCGAAAACATGCTAGAGAGTGGGGATTAGATCCATCACTGAAAGAAGATAGGGATAAGTTCGTAGAGATATGCAATGAGATTATTGAGAATGCTGAACGAGTATCCACAGGAGAATGGTGGGGGCAAGACAATAGTCCTTGTACTTTCTATGAATATGATGGTAACCTTGTAATTGTAGATAGTGAGGGCAATTTTGTAACTGTTATGCGGGGAGGTGCAACTAATGTCAGATACAGTCGTTCTACAAAAAAAGATAGTAGGGCTTAAAGCAAAACATGATATCGAAGATATTCAGTTTGTTAAGTTCTTCAATCTCGTTCAAGAAAAGGCTAGTAAGCAGGGAAAAGTGTTTTTTCTTGATTGCGGAGAAGGCAACATTAAAGAAATTGATGGTATGTTAGCTATGGACTTATCTGGTTGGCTAGTTGACCTCAAGGACGCCCATGAGTTTGAAACATTCTGGCTTACTGGATCAGACAATATTCCTGATAGATTCACTGAGAATGAATGTGAAGAAGAATGGAGCAAAGACGAGAACGGGCTCCATATCAATCTAATTACTTTCTAACCTTCAGCAATCAACCAGCTTTTACAAGCCACCTCCGGGTGGCTTTTTTGTTACCTCGCTAAGGAGGTGAACCTATGCCCAGAGTGATGATCTATGTCGCTGATTGGTGTGCGCTTTGTCGATCTACGATTCGACGCATTGTTCCGCAGCTGTCAGAGGAAGACATCGAATACGTAGTGGTAGATGTCGGCTGGCATCCGAACGATGCGAAGGAACGAGACATTGAACACTTACCGACGATATGTGTAGTGGATTCCGGCGAGAACGAGCTTCTGCGCTGCCGAGGATGTCCCACAGATGAGGTACTGGAAAAGATTATTGAATTGTGTATTGAGAGCGACTAGGGATAGTCGCTTTTTTAATGCCGACCAAGCTTTGATGTCGCTAAAAGCTAAGGAATATAAGGCACGCCGACGCGCCTTGGAGCGCCGGGGAAATGGAGAAATGAATTATGGCAGATGTAAACACAAACACAGAGCCAACGCCACAGGCACAGGCACAGGCACAGACACAGACACAGACTGAGCCAAAGCAAGAGCCGACCAAGCAAACCGAGCCGACAAAAGGCGATCCAAAACAGCAACCAAAGTACACGGACGCTGACGTAGACGCGCTTATCGGCAAGAAGTTTGCTAAGTGGCAGGAGCAGCAGGAAGCGAAGATCGCAGAAGCTGCAAAGCTGGCCGAGATGAACGCTCAGCAAAAAGCAGAGTACGAACGTGACCAGCTTCAAAAAGAACTGGACGACTTGCGCCGCAAAGATGCAGTGTCTGGCATGATGGCCGAATCTCGAAAGCAGCTTCAAGAAAAAGGTATCTCTGTTGATGATGCGCTTCTTTCTCGTCTTATCGCTGACACTGCCGAGGAAACCAAAGCATCGGTTGATGCTTTCTCCGAACTCTTTAATGCAGCCGTTGAAGCAGGCATTAAAGAGAGACTGGCAGGCAAGGCTCCCAAAGCTACAACACCTGCCAAAGCAATGACGCGCGATGACATTATGGCTATCCAAGATACGGAAGCTCGTCAACGCGCGATTCACGAACACATGGATTTGTTTTCTAACTAAAGAAAGGTGGCAACTATGCCAGCAGAAACAGGACTTACCGTAAAGACCGACATCGCTCCTGAGATTTCCATTGACTATGTCAATCGATTCACTCAGGGTATCCAGGAGCTTCAGAAGGTTCTCGGTATTACCAACCTTATCCCTGTAGCTCAGGGCGGCACCATCAAGACATACAAGTTCATGAAGGACGTCAAGAGTGGCGTCGTCGCCGAGGGCGATACCATTCCAGCGTCTAACATCAAGCGCCAGCTTGACCAGACCATCGAGCTTCCGCTCAATAAGTATCGTCGCGTAACCTCCGCTGAGGCTATTCAACTTCGTGGCCGCAACCGCGCAATCAACGAGGCAGACGCACAGCTTATCGGCACCATTCAGAACGGCATTCGCAACGATCTGATTGCAAGCGTCTCTACCACCACTGCTGCAGCAAAGAATGGCAAGACCCTTCAGGCAACTATGTCCAACCTCTGGGCTTCTTTAACTGCTAAGTTTGAAGGCTATGACGGATTTGACACTGACGCAGCTAACCCATTCGTCTTCTTCGTCAATCCTCTCGATGTGGCTGATTACCTCGGTGTTGCAACTGTAACCACCCAGAATGCTTCAGGCATTACTTACCTCAAAGACTTCCTCGGCTTGGGTACTGCAATCACCTCTTCCAAGGTTAAGACAGGCACTCTCTTTGGTACTGCAGCCATGAACCTTAACCTGGCCTACATCCCAGCAAACGGTTCTGACCTTGCTTCCACCTTCGGCCTTACCTCCGACAAGACCGGCTTCGTTGGTATTACCCACAATATCGACACCAAGACCGCAACCTGCGACACACTGGTTATGTCTGGCGTCAAGATCTTCCCAGAGATTACCGACGGCGTTGTCAAGGCTGAGATTAAGGCAGCCTAAGTAAGGAGGTGGGCGTATGGATGCACTTAGTCGTGTAAAGGCTCGCCTTGATGTCTGGGAGGATATGCCATCTGATGTATGGCTAAAGGAAGTTATTCAGACTCTCATTGATCGTGTGTGTATGCGCATAGGTGTGTCTGATCTTCCTGTGTCTGCTGAGTCCCTTGTGGTCGATGCAGCCGTGAAGATGGTCAATCGACGCTTTGATGAAGGCATTACGTCTGAGTCGGAAGGGCAAGGCGGCACTATGGGATTGCAATTCGTAGACGATGTGCTCGCTGAGTATGACGCTGAACTCTCCGCTCTTGCTGATATGGCGAGGGCGGAGGGCACCTCCAATCTCCCAAAAGTGAGGTTTCTATGAAGTGGCGGATGTGTGAGCTTATCGAGCTTAGGGACACGGGCAAGCGGGACAAGCTTGGGAATCGCATCAAAGAGCGCATAGTGCTCGGAACCGCGCGTGTAAGAGTGTGTCCTGTGGGTGTTCTCGCTACGTCTAATGAGGGGAATGACTACAAGGCGGGTGATTTAACGCTCATTACGATTACACCGCTTAAAACGGCTCTCAGAGCGTCACTTGTACGCTTTCTGATTACTGAACCAAGTAATGTCTATGAAGTCATACAAGTGACAGAGCTCGGGCGACGGCGCGTGCTAACGCTTCGTCTACAGAAAGGTAGTGCGTCATGAGTATTGATGTCACGCTTGATGCAGATGACTTCACTGCCAAGCTGACAGACCTCCAAGAACTAAGAGTCGATACAGCCATCAAGCGCACGGTAAACGAGGTTGCAGAAGATCTACGCAATATCACTCCACGTTGTACAGGTGAGTTGGTCGGCTCTATTCGTCAATCTGTTGGTAAAAGCGAGGGCGAAGTCGGCTTTACAAGCGAATACGCTCCACACGTTGAGTATGGCCACCGTCAAAACGTCGGGCAATATGTCCCGAAGCTCGGTAAGCGTCTCAAAGCTCCATTCGTGGAAGGCCAGCACTTTTTCTCGCGTGAGATGGAAGCTACGCAGCGTGTGCTTAAAAAGCGTATACAAGACTTACTAAGGGAAGGTGGAATGTGAGAAAGACATTAAAGCGTCTGCCACTCTCTGAGCTTATTGCAGCTGTCGTGGTGCAGGTGGAAGACTCTACCGGCCTTCGGTGTGTAACGGACGCGAACAACGAGCCATCGCCTTTCTACTCGATCGGTGCGGTAACGACGCGTCCGGACAAGTCTAAGACGATGTATTTGGACGTGTTTACGTTGCAGATACACGCTATTTCAAAGCCTGGTGAAACTCGCGAAGAGGTCTTTGGAATGCTTGACGCGCTCTCAGAAGCTATGAGTACGCGCGTAGAGCTCGCGTGTCCGTACAGAGTCGTGCGACAGGTCGATGACGGCGTGCAAACAATCAAGCGAGACGAGACAGGGGAGTGGCACGCGATATCTGAGTTCGAGATTACTGTCTCGTATGGACTAATCATTAAATAAAAGAAAGGGGCATATCATGCCAGAAGGAACACCAGTTTCTCCAACTGCATATGACAGTGGCGCATATTGTGATACTGGAGCAGGTGGCGTAGCTGCTATTAACGGATCAGACGTATTACTTGGTCTCTTTAACGCCGACGGTAGCAAGCTGCTTGCCGTCTCCGGAGAAAAGGATCATAAGATTTCACTTTCCGCAGACACTACAAGTGTCTCGTCTAAGGACGTAAAGGGGGCGTGGAAGATTCAACGAGCTTCTACGCGCTCCTTCGAGGTATCTGTCGATACTATCGTCGTTAAGGATGCCGAAAGCGACAAACTAATTCGCCAAGCTTTCGAGGAAGGCACGGCGCTTTGTGTCAAGGAGTTCTACGACGATAAGGACTTTACGCCTATCGGTGGCGGCTCTGTATACGTGACGAAGTACGAAGCAGACTCTCCATCCGATGACGTGCGTACAGCTTCCGTCTCGCTTTCCGGCAGCGGTAAGTGGACGTGGTTTGATATTAACGAAGCCGCAAAGGCTAAGGCAATTACCAAGCCATCTAATCGCACAGCCGCTAAGTAAGCGAAGTAACTATTCAACTAACAATTCGGGGTGCCTTAGGGCGCCCCGTTTTTCGTATAAGGAGTAAAAATGGCAGAACCAACTACCTTCGAGGTTGAAGGCGTCCAATATGAGATTGTCTATGCGCTGAAACGCATCGAGATGGCAGAAGCAGCGATGGGCAATAAGTCCATCATGGCAGTTTTTAATAGCGATTCTCCAACCATCAGAGAGCTTGTAACGATGCTTGCCTACGGTATTCGTGAGAGTGGGCGTGCGGCTTGGGTTAACCCCACAAAGGGCGTCGAGATTGCCGAGAAGCTTATCGAGACAAAAGAAGGCGGATACGTTGATGCAATCAATATGTTTGTTGATGCAGCGCAGCGTGACTGCGCTTTTTTATTCCCGAAAGCCTAAAGCGGCCACGCTGGAAACGCCACGGCGAGAAGCCTAGCCAGCCACAGACTACAGAGCCTGAAGACGGTATAGACGAGTCAGAAAAGCTCTGGGCATGGGCGGCGGTACGCTTTGGGTGGCTCCCTTCGCAGTTTGCGGAGCTGACGCCCTCACAACTCGTCTTGCTAAAACGAGCGCGTGAAGATTACGAGGTTTTATCGGTTTCGGCTGTGCGTGATGCGATAGGTAATGCGCTCGCGAATGCGTATCAAAAGAAGAGCTCGAACTTGATTCCGCTCTTTGACGAAATCGACTACGACAAACCGGTGCGCACTATGAGCACCGGCGAAGCAATGCAGAAGATGGCGGCTCTCGAGAAGATCGAGGGACGCCGTAATTTTTTAGAGAGGGGGTAAACCCTCGTGAGTGATTACACTCTTAACGCGAAAATAACGGTAGACAATTCCAGTTTTGTAAAAGGAATGGAAGAAGCTAGAGCGGCTACCGAGCAGCTAAAGCAAAGTGTCGGTAAGACTTCGCAGCAAACGTCAAGCGAAGCCGGCAAGATGGAATCTTCCGTGTCCTCTAGTTGGGACAGACTAAAAAACAAAGCACAGAATAGCTGGCAAAGCGTCTCCAGTGCAGCTGTAGGCGGTGTGTCTCGAGCATGGAATGCAGTACGCACGAATGCGTCAGAGCTTGTCGGCGTGATGGGCAATGTCGCAGGCGCAGGGGTCGCAGCAGTGGCGGGAATTGCTGTGCAAGGCGGCTTTGACCGCGCTCTTGCCATCGACAATGCGAAAAAGAAGCTCGCTGGCTTTGGCCACGATGTGCAAGACATCGAGTCCATCATGAACTCAGCTACGACTGCTGTGCGTGGTACGGCCTTCGGTCTTGGCGATGCTGCTACCACTGCAGCTACGCTTTCCGCAGCAGGCATTAAGTCCGGCCAAGACATGACGAACTCTCTGCAGTCTGTCGCCAATGTGGCGTCTGCCGCAGGTCGTGACTTTAACAGCGTCGGTACTATCTTCAGTTCAGTCGCTGCGCGCGGTAAGCTCATGGGCGATGACATGCTGCAGCTTACGAGCTCCGGAGTTCCGGTTCTTCAGCTCCTGGGTAGCTATCTCGGTAAGACCTCTGCGGAAGTCTCCGACATGGTATCTAAGGGACAAATCGACTTCCAGACTTTCTCAGACGCTATGCGTGTTGGTTTGGGAGACTCTGCACAGGCTTCCGGCAATACCTTTCAAGGTGCAGCAGCAAACGTTCGTGCAGCTCTTTCGCGTATGACTGAGCCGCTTATGAACGGCGTTATTCAGACGGCTGTTGGAGTGTTCAAGCAGCTTGCTCCGGCGATTGATGGCATTACCAAGGCAATCGGTCCTGTCATGCCCGCGCTCGCTCCGGTAATTGCTGGTTTTGTGGCTCTCAAGGGTCCGGCTGCGCTTGCCGGTGTCATTGCGCACATACCTGTACTTTCCGGAATGCTCGGACCTTTGTCCGGTGGCCTGTCGGCACTCTCTGGCCCCGTAGGTATCGCTGTAGCGGCTTTCCTTGCGCTTGCGGCCACGAATACTGATGTGCAGAATGCGCTCGGTGAGATTGGCTCTGTGCTCGGTGCTATAGGCTCAGACATTGCGTCTGCGTGTGGTCCGGCTCTGCAATCGCTCTGGGAGTCATTCCAGAAAATTGGTGATGTGGCCGGAGGTATCGTCGTAGCAGCCCTGCAAGGTATCGCTGATGTGCTTGGCAGGCTCTACGATACAGGAGTTGTATCATCTGCCATTGGTGGTATTGCTAATGTTCTTGCCACCGTAGCTGATGCGGCTGCGAACTTCGCGCAGACGGCAGCACCGTATATTACAGGTGCTATTGATGTAATTGCCGATGCTTTTTCTAGCGCAGCAGACTTTATAGCGCCATTTATCGATTGGTTGACAAGCGCGCAGGGCGCAGGTGAGATCTTCCAAAATGGTTTGCAAGTAGTTGTTGACTGGTTTACATCGACCTTTGCGCCGGTATTTGATGCAGTGCAACCAGCTATACAGATGTTTAGCGATGCATTCGCAACAGTCGGAGATCTAATTACAGGCACCGTTATTCCGGCGTTTGAAATGGTATGGCCTGCAATTCAAGTAGTTGGGCAAATCCTTCTCGGTATTGCGGAAGTTATCAGCGGTGTCGTGCTTGCGCAGCTTCAGATGCTCGCTAATTTTGTCGGTACCGCGCTTGGTACGGCTTTTACGGTTGCATCGTCTGTCATTACGGGCGCTATGACGGCTATTTCCGGAATTATTCAAATTGTCATCGGTATTATCCAGACTATTGTCGGTACATTTGTCGGTATCTTTACGGGCAACTGGCAGATGGCATCAGCCGGAGCGCAAAACATCATGAACGGCTTGTCCGGAGCGTTGCGCGGCATCATGAACGGCATTCTAGGCATAATAACAGGCGTGCTTAACGGCATAGAAAGCGCCTTTTCAAACATCTTGAACGGTGTCGCCAGTACGGTATCAAGTATCTTTTCCGGCATTGCGAACACAATCGGCAATATCATGGGCAACGCGAAAAATACCGTCTCGAATGGTCTAAACGCCATTGCCAATTTCTTCCGGGGACTGCACATTGAGTTTCCGAAGATTAAGCTTCCGCATTTCCACATCTCCGGCAGTTTCTCGCTTGCTCCACCAAGTGTCCCGACACTTGGTATTGAGTGGTATGCAAAGGGTGCTGTACTCACACAGCCGACTATCTTCGGCATGAACGGATCTAATGCCATGGTTGGCGGAGAAGCGGGTCCGGAAGCAGTTGCGCCTATCGATACGCTGAAAGGCTATATCGCTGATGCGGTGTCAGTGGATGACGCGGGAACAATAACTCTCGTTGAGGAGGTGCGAGCTCTGCGTGAAGACGTGCGGAATATGAAGCTCTACATGGACGGAGAAACGGTTGGCGGAGTTATCGCTCCGGAGATTGATAAGCGTCTCGGTGAGTATAAGGTGGTGGCAAGCCGATGAAGTATGAAGGCTATGAAATTACAGTAGACGGTACACCACTGTGTGAGGCGTACGGGCTTGTGCTTGACAGCTACTCTGACAAGCCGCCAGCGCTCAAAACGGCCAAGGTAGCTATACCGGGGCGTGATGGCACTTTAGACCTGTCAGAGTGGCTTACAGGCGCTCCTATCTACAATGACCGAACGATAGAGTGCATCTTGTATCCAGTCGAGACTTTTAATTGGCTGGATATCGAGGATTGTTTGACGCGCTTTCGGAACTTTTTGCATGGTCGGCGCTTTAACTTCGTCCCATCGTGGGACGCGGACTACACTTATACGGGGCGCTTCAGCGTTGCTACGCAGAAGCTCTACGATCAAACGGTAGAAATCAAACTGCAGATTGTCTGTGAACCGTACAAGTCAAAAGGCATCATCGAGTATCTTCTTAATGGTGAACTCGGCAAGACTTACACAATCGGCGGTCCTGCGAAAGAGACGGTGCCTGTCGTCACATGCACGTCTCCTGCCATTATCAACCTAAATGGCCAAAGCTTTGCTTTCGAGCCGGGTACATGGACGAACGAAGACATGGTTTTGCACCATGGAAAGAACATCGTCCATGTAAACACGACACTCGATTATGGCAAGGCTGTATGGGCGGACTATGGAAGCGATACGTGGGAAAAGTATGCAGGTTTCCGCCTAGGGTATCTCGTACGAGCCGGTACTAATCGCTTGAAGTCCCTTAAATGGTCTGAACTTAAAGTAAGGACATGGGACCAGCTGCACGGCACATGGCGCGAAAATATCTATGTAGGCGATACAGAAGCCCACGAAGGCAATGACGTAAAGCTTACATTCGAATGGAAGGACATCTAATGTCATCAAAAACTAAAAACATGGGACTGACCAAGCCCGACGTAACGGACGAAATACAGCAGAACGTTAAAGACATCGCTAAGAACTTTGATCTGCTTGATGCCATGTGGCCGGTAGGCAGCATCTACCAGTCTACCAAGCCAACTGACCCCGGGACCTTTCTCGGTGGCACCTGGTCGCCTATCAATGGCGTCTTTTTGCTGGCTCAAAGTCAGAAGCATCCCGTAGGCTCTACCGGCGGCGAGGAAGAGCACACGCTTACTGTGGCTGAGATGCCCAGTCACACCCACGACCTTACACGCGTGCTCTGGCACGATCGCGGCGATGTCGGAGGTTCTGGCAAGACCGGCATCATCGATTGGGGCGATGCACTGGCCACCGAGGCTGCTGGAGGCGGAAAGCCCCATAACAATATGCCGCCCTACAGGTCTGTCTTCATGTGGGAGAGGACGGCGTAAATGTATGCCATGAACTACGCGGGGCAAGTGCTCCACAACCCGCGTACTGATACACAGGTCTTAAGCGCAGAACTAAAAGAAGAGTCGGGACAGTCCCCGACTCTTTCTTTTAAGATCGCACCTACGCACCCGCTCTGGTCTGCTTTTTGCCATGATGCAGTCATGGCCATTGAGCGCGAAGTGGAACTGAAAGAGGTTGAGAGAGGAGAGGTGCTTTTTCGTGGCCGTGTGCGCTCTGTGTCTATGACCATGGATGGCGCAAAGAAGATAGTCTGCGAGGGGTCACTCGCGTATCTTAACGATACGACCGTACGGCCTTATAAGACCTACGATACGACTGAGATTGATTGCCCCATCAATGCACCGGCAGAAGCCGACAAGCTTTTTCTTTGGTTCATCGACCGGCACAATGCGCATGTGGCAAACCGCTGTGAGCGCTTCCGTGTCGGTATCAATGCCGGTATTAACTACGGACGTCTAAGTCGTGGTACCGGCAGCAGGCCAACCACGATAAAAGAGATGCGCGATAAGCTTACAAAGCTTTGTGGGGGCTATTTCCGCGTGCGATATGATGACTACGGTTCTCTTATCGATTGGCTGCCTTCTCGCGGCGCTGCGGAGTCTACACAGGCCGTAGAGCTCGGGCAAAATCTCTTAGATCTCTCAACCGGGACCGATGGCAAGGACATCTTCACCGCTATTGTGCCGGTGGGCAAAGCCGGCGAAGGAGAACACGAGCACGATGTCACGATCGATGATGGGGAGCAAGACGGCGTGTATGTGGCCGTCAGTCCCGACTACTACATTCTTGGCGATGCTATCGTCGATAAGGCTAAAGCAGAGCGCTATGGAGTTATCGAGAAAACTGTTCAGTATCACGATATTTCTGATAGAAATCAGCTCACCGAGAAAGCTATGGCAGAGCTCGCGGCAGCGCGCTTTGATGATGCTATCGAGGTGTCGGCCTTTGACCTGCATTACGCAGATAAGAGCATTCGACCCATTAACTTCCTTGAGCGTGTGAGTGTCGAAAGCAAGCCGCACGGGCTGTCTCGCATGATGCTTTGCGTGGGTCGTACGATTGATATCTGTGACCCCACTCACACCAAGTATAAGTTCGGTGCCATTGCATCTACGCTTACCAAGGAGGGCACAAGCGCGCAAGACGACACAGACGCTCAGCAACGCCGCGTCACGGCGCTCTCAGCGTCCACTCGCACTATCGCGGAAGATGCCAAGAAAACCACTATCAAAGTGGCAGAGGTGGACGACCGCGCGGTCAAGGCTGACAAGAAAGCCGAGGAAGCCAAAAAGACCGTCATCAAGGTTGAAGAGCAAGCCACTACGGCGGCTAAGAAGGCAGATGCCGCGGCGTCTAAAGTGGAAGAGGTAAGTACCAAGGCCGAGAAGGCAGCGCAAGCCGTCACGACAGTTGTATCTGATGTTGCAGCGGCTAAAGCAGCAGCTACTGAAGCCAAAGAGACCGCAGACGCCGCTGGCCAAGAAGCACATGATGCCAAGACACAAGCCAAGACTGCGGCCATACAAGCTGCAGCAGTAGACGGCAAGGTCACAGAAGCAAAGCAAATAGCCAGTGCAGCCGGTACAGTTGCCACACAAGCAGAAGAGACAGCCACGGCTGCTAAGCAAGCAGTAGATAAGCTCGGTAATTCCTTTAGCACCGACACAGGCGGTGCACATGTAGGAGCTAAGCAAGGACTACACACCACAACTGACAGTCAAGGGCTACACGTCATGCGTGGAAATATAGAGCTGGCAACCTTTACGGAGAAGCTCGTATCACTTGCGCGCACCGCTAAAGACGCAGTTATCAAGCTTGTTGGCGACACGCTCAAGATTTCCGCTGAGCAAAAGACTGACGAGCTGGGAACCTACCAGCAAGTAAAGTGGGAGTCAGAGTCATTACAAATCGAGAACACAATGGATTTCCACGTCGCAGCTGCTCGCATTGGAAGTCATGTCGAGAGTCTCAACCGCGTTGTTGATGTGGGTTTTGATGGAAGTCAATTTTGGCTATCGTCACAAAAACCCGACACAACGGACAGGGTAAGCGCAAATGGTCCACTTAAGCATCTTATAAATGCTCTTATATCGACTCCTTGGGTTGAAATCGGAGATAACAAATGCTCGGTTAGATGGCGCGTAGCCTTTGGGTGTTTGTTTGTCCGTATCTGGCTTGCAGGTGGTATCGATGAATGGACATCAAAGAAATCGATTCCTAAAAAGTGGCAACCATCGCACAACGGCCAGTACTACTGCTTAACCTCACAAGGTGGCGGCATTGCAACAGTACATCTAGGCGGACAAGCCGGTGACGGCACAGTCACCATTAATAACTATCGTACAAGAGGTTATGCGAGTGGCTGCATCGTTGAGATACCTGCCGAATTTGACTAGGGGAGGTGAGTATATGGAGACGAATATAGACAAGCTCGAAGCTGACCTTAGTGCCTTGCGAGGTGAGGTTATCCGAATCCAGTCAACCGTTGACGATCACGAGAAGGAGCTGCGAGCACTCCGCGAGGTATACATCCGGCACGACGAGAAGCTAGACAACATCAACACAAAGGTTGGCGAGGTCTTACTAAAGGTTAATAGCCTGACAGAGCTACCTGCTCAGCGGTGGAACGACACCGTTAAAACCGTCATTAGCATTATCGTCACAGCAGTTGTGACGTTTGCAATTACAAAGTTAATCGGTCAGTAAAGGAGATTAAAGATGATTAACGCAACAGTCCGTATGAAGAACAAAGCTTTCTGGTTGGCCATTGTGCCAGCTGTCCTACTTTTGGTGCAGGTATGCGCAGCTCCATTTGGTTATAAGTGGGATTTTGTCGTGCTGAACCGTCAGATTGCAGACATTATCAATGCCGCTTTTGCGGTGCTTTCCATCCTGGGCATCGTCAATGATCCAACTACGCAGGGTCTCGGAGACTCTGCGCGTGCAATGACCTATACAAAGCCGAGCGAGAAGCCCGCACATGATGTGATGGGTGGTGCAAATGCTTAGGGGTATCGATGTATCGGGCTACCAGTCCATAAGTGGCGGTACCTATGACAGCAGCTACGTGGAGACAGCTTACAGCGGTTCTGACTTTGTGATTGCCAAAGCGACGCAGGGCATAAGGCCGATGAATAGCTACATGACGGCTCAGCTTGAGCGAGCACTTTCTGACGGAAAGCTGATTGGCGTATACCACTATGCCGATGGCGGAGACCCCGCGGCTGAAGCCGATGCTTTCCTCGACCGTGTTAGTAGCTATATCGGACGTGCTCTTTTGGCACTCGACTGGGAGACTACTGATAACGATGCGTGGGGCTCTACCACATGGCCGCGGCGCTTTGTGGACCGAGTACACGAGCGTACCGGTATCTGGCCGGTGGTATACACCTATCCGGCTGGACGTCCTCACGTGGCATCGTGCGCGAGTGATTGCGCGCTTTGGATTGCAGGCTATCCGGACAATCGCTTCTCGTGGGAGCTGCCGGAGATGATTTATAACACCGGCGCGTGGGCTGACTGGACTATCTGGCAGTTCTCAAGCTCAGGCGGTCGATGCGACCTTAATGTCGCACAGCTCGAGCCTGCGGGCTGGGCGAGAATTGCAGGTGGCACCGATACCGCCTTTACTCCGCACTGGGTACACAATAAGCATGGCTGGTGGTATGCGCTCACGTCTACGACGTGGTACTACAACTGCTGGGCATTTATTGACGGCTACTGGTACGCCTTTGACAAGGACGGCTATGCTCGCAAAGGCTGGTACTTTGACGGTGAGCACTGGTACTACCTCCGCGAAGTTGAGGACGGCTACGAGTGTTCTATGGCTGTTGGTTGGCAGGATATCGGTAAGTATCGCTACTATCTCAAGCCGGATGCGGGCGCTCCCATGGGCGCCATGGCCACCGGTCTTTTTGAGGTTGACGGCAAGATGTATCTTGCCGGAGAAAATGGAAACCTCTTAGACAAAGGTGTACATGTACTTGACGGCCACGCCTATGCTGTAGCTGAGGATGGCTCGGTAAAGACTGATGACACTGTGCAAGTCGATACTGACAGTCAGGGACGGCTGACGTCACTACGCTAACCATAAACCCCCTCTCGCTTTGTGCGGGAGGGGGTATTTTATGTCCCAAGCGCGTCCTAAGTATCGGTTTTAATGGGAAATTGTGAACATTACCGAATACAAACAAGCAGTTAGAACGCTTATGTGTATAATAGAATACTATTCGCTACACTTTATGTGTACTTTGGTTAAATTTCGTGGCGTAAAATTCAACCATTTCACACTTAATCATTAGCATCAGCCTTTCCGGTCCTGATCCAATGTCCCCCATGTATCGCAGCAAAGGTTGCTACAACACATGCGAATGCTCCACTATACGTAGGTCGATTCGTGCAAATGTTAGTGGTAAGAGAAAAAGTATCACACCGGTAATCTTATTCATCACGCTGTGCACTGCGGGATATTTTTTGTTCACCATGAAACCTAAAATGATATTGATTATCTTGATTATCGTTACAACAACGATCCAGATGTAGATCCAAAGTGGAAATCTGATTTCAGGTAAGAATTTTATCAGGCAGACCACTACAAAGATTGTATCTGCCATCATATCTATTTTTGCTCCAAGCTGACTTGTGGTACGGGTTCTTCTTGCGATGAAACCATCTAGAAAATCCGTTATTCCTGTGAGTACGTATACGCAATAAAAAGATGCAGACAAGGTTGGACATAACAGCAGGATTAGACTCGAGACTATTCTGCTTATAGTGATTGCGTTTGCCATTCTGATTACCTAAGTGATTTCTTGTAGAATACGGTATCTTCTGACCGATTGTTCTCGACGTACTCCAACTTTTTATAAAATGCATTTGTTCTGATATTAGCCAGAGGGGTATCCAATTTGAACTGCGTCCCAAAACTTGGACGAATTTAATAGAGAGCTAGGCCACTAAGGACTGATTTCGGAACTCCTCCGGGGTCAGTCCTTTCAGTTTAACCTGACGTCTTTGTGTATTCCAGTACATAACATATGCATCCAAATCAGCTTTGAAAGACTCAAAGTTAGGCCACGTTCTTCCTCGGAAGAACTCGTCTTTCATATGGCCAAAGACCTGCTCGGTGGCACCGTTGTCTATGCAGTTACCCTTTCTGGACATGCTCTGGATAACTCCTGCATCCTTCAATCGGCTGCACCATGCGCTGTGTTGATATTGCCAACCCATGTCGCTATGCAGAATCGGAGTTACGCTTTCAGATATCTTCGCTAAAAGTTGGTCGAGAAGAGCTATTTACTGAACCATATTTGGGCCCCTCGCTGTGCTCCATGCGACAATCTCTTTGCTTCCAAAGTTATAGACAGGAGCAAAGTATACCTTGCCTCACGACTGTTTGAACTCTGTGACGTCGGTATCCATCTTCTTCCATGGACTATCGGCAGAAAAGTCGCGTCCTATGACGTTTTTAAAGGTCTTACCGACAACACCTTTATAGGAGCTGTAGCGGTGATAGTCTGTCTCTCGTCGTATCCTACAGTAAATGCCCATCTCATGTATGATTTTAAGAACAGTTTTGTCGGCGATTCTCACACCCAGCTCAGCACGCAGACACATGGCTACCTGTCTGCGACCGCAGCCGTTTGTAGTACGCGAGAAGATCTCTGCAACCGCGTAGTGTAGCTCTGGGCGTGTCGGCTTTACTGGGTGCGCCAGTGTGTAGTAGTAGTAGGTAGACCTCGAAAGCCCTGAGCACTCCAGTAGATGGCGCAAGGAGTGCCCCTTGGCCCGCAGAGCGCTTACGGCCTCAGCCTTCGCCCCGGTCAAAGCTCGTCTTTCTTGACCAGGGCTCGCAATTTTTTAAGTAGGCTACCTCGGTCTCGAGCCTGCGGCAGCGCTCCTCAAGTTTCTGCTCGCGGGTGCGCTCTTGTGGCTTGGACGTAAAACCTTTGGGCCTTCCTTTTGGCTTTGGCTTGAGTGCCTCTGCGCCACCTGTACGATAGAGCCTGCACCAGCGCTTAGTGGTCCCAGCGACATAATCTTAAACTTGGCCATCGCCTCAGACTTTGTCATGCCGCCCTCAATGACAGCTCTTGCTGCAGCAACCTTTTGTTCGTAGGTGTAGAGAGCCTGCTTGCCAGCCATGGTCAGTAGCACCTCGCTTCCAAACGCGTGGTATATATGGTGCCATTCTTTCACAGTTTGGCGTGGAACAGAAAGAGTACTTGCGACTGCACAAGATCCCATACCGGAAGCAAAGAACTCGGCTGCCTTCTTTCTCACCTCAACACCGTGCTTTATCCTACAATCCATACGCATAAAAGCCTCCCATTTCTCGTGTCCAAGAAATGGGAGGCAGTTCAATCTGCGGTCCCCCTTCTGTTTCAAGCAAATGTGCTGTTGCAGCACGTTGTTGCGACTTGCCGTTGCGGCGGCGTGCAGCTGGAAGCTTAAGCCTTAAGAGCGCGGCCCATAGCGTCAGCCTGAACAATAGCTGCATAGAGCTCGTCAGGAGTGACATCGCCAGCGAGGTTGTGGATGGTCTCACCAGGAACACAAGCAGCTTCAGCAATCTTCTTAATCTGCTCGTCAGTGGTGATGCCAACCTCCTCGAGGGTAGTTGGCAGACCAACCTCAAGGCAGAAGTTCTGGACTTCATCAAACTCCTCTTGAGGAACGCCCTCAAGAACAAGCTGGACTAGAGTACCAAAAGCAACGCAGTTGCCGTGAGGTGCGCTGTGACCACCAAGGGAGGTGAGGCCGTTGTAGAAGGAGTGAGCTGCTGCGCAGTTAACGTTGTCAGCGCCGACACCGCTCATGTAGACGGTTGCTTCGCAGATAGCCTCGAGAGCTGGGGTTACAACGTTGTTCTCGCAAGCCTTAATTGCCTGTGAACCGTAATCGCGAAGAGTAAGGTAGCACTCCTTAGCAACTGCCATACCAACGCGGGTAATGCCGGTTCCCTCAAGGGAAGGAGACTCGGTGCGGATGGATGCGCGGCCCTCAAAGTAGGTTCCCAGTGCGTCACCCATGCCTGCTACCAGGAAGGAAACAGGTGCGTTAGCGATGATCTGGGTGTCGACCATAACCGCATCTGGATTCTGTGGGTAGAAGAGGTACTTGTCAAAGGAACCGTCATCGTTGTAAATAACGGAGAGGCCGGTGCATGGAGCGTCAGTAGCTGCAACGGTAGGAAGAATAACGATGCGCTTGCCAGCGTAGTATGCGGTTGCCTTTGCAGTGTCAACAGCGCTGCCGCCGCCGATTGCGACGACTACGTCGATATTTTCCTCCTCGACAATAGCCTTCATGCGGTTAATCTCGCCGTTAGAAGAAATGCCGCCGAAGATTTCGTAGCGACGGTAATAGTCGCCCTTGCCTTCAAAGCTCTGTTCAATCATGTCGTGAGTTGCTTTGTAGCCGCTGTTAGAGCAGACAAACAGGAAGCGTTTTCCCATATAGCCCATCTCTTTTTCGAACTCGAGACAAGCATTTTTGCCCTGAACATACTTCAGTGGCTCACGCATAGCGCGTAACATTTTCATAGGTTCCCCTCTTCGGATATGTTTTAGACCTATGTAATTTATGGTAACACTCAAGTAGATTAAATGCTCAACTAAAAATCTATGATATAAACCACGTATAAGTTATATAATCACTTTTTGATATTTAAATTTCGAAGGAGGTGAATACAAATGGAACAAACAGAAGAGCTCGAGGTAGTTTCAAGTTCGATCGAGGATTTGTCGAACAATGAGGCAGCGAAAGTTGACGATGGAATTCTTGAATATTCGTCTTTCGCAAAAGGAGATTCTTGGGCGCATATAGTTTAAGTGTCTACCCCTCCCCTTAAAAAATGGGAGGGGAGGGGTAATTAGGGGTAAATATGAGAAGTTTATGCTTTAATGCTGTCT
>SKEP01000032.1_pt1 | contig 95607 bp, 94 predicted proteins | sample 4826901 | NCBI WGS metagenome assembly SKEP01 (sample SAMN11008806, study PRJNA524170) | human gut metagenome | biome: Human fecal sample; material: Feces; isolation source: fecal sample from pouch patient p4, p43, p49, p54, p55 | host: Homo sapiens | place: Israel: Tel-Aviv | collected 2014-03-20
GACACCAGCTGGGGCGAATTCTGCGACATCGAGAAGCGCGCTGCCTATGAAGCCTTAGGCATTGACCTCAATAAAGTTGCACACGACTACGTTGACTGCATCAATCGGATTCTTGCGTCTAAGCCCGCCGACATGACTATCACTACACATATTTGCCGGGGCAATTTCCGCTCTACCTGGTTTTCTTCAGGCGGCTACGATCCGGTTGCGAAGACCCTCTTCCAGGCAAACTACGACGGGTTCTTCCTTGAGTACGACTCCGACCGCTCGGGTGATTTTGCGCCTTTAGCACATGCCGGTAACCGCATCGTCGTGCTTGGGCTTCTCACTTCAAAATTCCCTGAACTTGAAGATGAAAATGCTGTTATTGCCCGCATCCGCGAAGCCGAGAAGTACCTTCCGCTTGAGCAGCTCCGTCTTTCAACGCAATGCGGTTTTTCTTCAACGGAGGAAGGCAATGTAATGACTGAAGACGAGCAGTGGGCAAAACTTGCTCACGTTAAGCGAATTGCCGAGAAGGTCTGGGGAAATTAGTAGTAGTTTCCCCGGTAACTTTATAAAAAAGAAAGACTCAAAATCGAAAATGGAGCTGTATTGAAATCGCTTCAATACAGCTCCATATCACTTTCATGGTCGGGTTGACTGGATTTGAACCAGCGACCTCTCGGTCCCGAACCGAGCGCTCTACCAAGCTGAGCCACAACCCGTTGCAAGAGAAAACTCTAGCAGATTTAGCCGTCAAAACCAACGGTCTTTGTTGCAAAAGCACGCCACCCATGCAAATTTTGTGCTTCCTGAACCATTCGTGCCGCCTCATCATGTGAAGAACAAATGGCAAACGAGCAGCTCCCCGAGCCGGAAACCATGGCACCCAAAACACCCGCTTGGGCACAAAGCCACTTCTCAATTTCCGCTATCTCGGGGCAAAGTGTTTTTGCAGCAGCGGCAAGATTGTTATACAAAAGGCCCGCTACCTGGGAGTACTTCTCCTCGGTTACGCCGGATTGCAACAGCGCACAAAGCTCTCCGTAATCACGTGGTTGAGTTGGCGCTGCATCAAAGGTATCGTAGGCCTCCGTTGTTGAAACGCCCTCTGTCTTGGGAAGCACCAGCGCAAGGGGCATACCCGCAAACTCATCAAACGTTTCTTCCAGCATATCGCCCGCACCAAGCAAAAGCGACGGCACCGGATGCAAGAAGAACGATACGTCGGCACCCACCCGGCGCGCAACGGCTATAACCCTTGGGTCCAACGCATCTATACCCCACCGCTTTGCCAGCGCTCGCAGGGTAGCGGCGGCATCCGCTGACGATCCCCCGAGTCCCGCCTGGTCAGGAATCGTATTTTCAACCGTTATGGAAACATTCGGCTGACATCCGAGTTCTGCGGCCAGCAGAGTAGCCGCTTTCCACACCGCGGTCTTCTCGCCCGCTATATCAAGAGCGGGGGTATGTGTAATTATCAGCTGGGGTGCATCTTCAACGGTAATGGTGTTATAAAGTCCCACGGGAACCATAACGGAATCAACGCGGTGATACCCTCGACTGTCTTTTTCGGCATGAATCCCCAGGTGAAGATTAATCTTACAGGGAGTTTGTACAATCTGGCGTCCTCGCATGGGCGCATCCGACCTGCTGTTATTCCTCGAACGCAAAGTCAAAAAGACGCTCGCCGGATTCAATGTCAAACAGCTCAACCGTCCCGGTTAACACGTCCACATACTGGTATGACTGACGCGCGGTACGCCCTCGGCGCTCGCCCACCTCAACAATAAAAAGGCTTGGATGAACCTGCACCAACACACCCGTGCGTTCAACAACGCGCGAACGACCCATATTTGCTTTAACTTTGACTTTTTGACCCTGGAGAGCGCTCAGCTTCTCGTGAATCTCATCAACACGATTAACTGGTGGAATCTCGTTTTCCATCTGGCCTCCAACACATAATAATTCGCATATAGACAACTTTTCCAAGTATCTATCATACGAACTTTAGGGGGTAATCTCAAGAGCTACATAACAGCGCCTGCAAAAAGCATGTAGCGAGAAGTGCGGCGACCTGTGATGTACTTTTCTGCTCCAAAACAGGGGGCTGTGAGGTACTTTTGGCGAGAAAACCGGTCTTCTCGCCATAAAAAAGTACATCACAGCTTTTCAAAAGTACATCACAGGTCTGCGAAGCTGCCGCACCCTATGCGGAAACCGCTATATTCCCGCTGCATTCCAGTGCACTATTCAATCGGGCAAAGCGAAAGCGCGGCTTCGTCAGCAATAACGGTGCAGTTATGGTGGAGCTGCAGGATGGAAGCGGGGCATTGCGGCGTTACATGCCCGTAGCACATGTTATATACCGCCTGCGCTTTGTCTTCCCCTGAAGCAAGGATAAGAATCGCCCGGGCAAACATAATGGTTTGAACGCCCATAGTGTATGCCTGGCGGGGCACGTCCTCTTCCCGCTCAAAAAGGCGGCTATTTGCCTTGATGGTGCTCTCGGTTAAATCGACACAATGGGTACCCTTGGAGAAATAATCGGCAGGCTCATTGAAACCGATGTGCCCGTTATGGCCGATACCCAAAAGCTGCAAATCCGGATACCCTGCCTGGGCAACCATCGTATCGTACTCGTGGCACGCAGCTTCTACATCGGGATTCGAACCGTCGGGCACATGCGTGTTGGCGATATCAATGTTGACCAAGTCAAAAAGGTTCTCCCTCATAAAGTAGTGATAGCTCTGAGGATCGTCGTGAGAAAGTCCTCGATACTCATCCAAGTTATAGGTACTTACCTGCGAGAAGTCCAAATCCCCCTTTTTGTTCCACTCGGCAAGTTGGCGATACGTACCAATAGGGGTTGAGCCGGTGGCCAAGCCAAGCACACACTCCGGCTCCAAAATAATCTTCGCAGAAATGACATTTGCAGCCTTGCGGCTCATATCATCGTAGTCCCGTGTACGGACAATTCTCATGAAAACCTCCTGCTATATACTCGAACCAGCACGTGCTGCTCACGCCACGCGCTCAACGTTGTGTTGGATACTGCACACTCAGTGCTGTATCGGACGCCAGGCGCTCAGTGCTGTGCGTCCAAAGTTGCATGCGGACGCTCCGCGCTCAGTGCTTTATGTTACCCCTTGATTTGGGATGCAAGGGCTTGAAGCGCATGAAATCGGTGAGAGATGGCATTCTTTTGTTCAGGGGTGAGTTCTGCCATAGTTTTCCCCGGAGCGTCTTGCGGCAAAAAGAGCGGATCATACCCAAAGCCATTCTCGCCACGAGGCGAAAAATCAATAGATCCTTCACAATCCCCTTCGCCAACAAGCACGTTTCCGTCTCTGTACACAAGCGCCACGGTAGAGTGAAAGCGCGCCGTACGATCTTCCCTTGGCACATCCTTGAGCTCTTCGAGCAGCTTGGCGTTGTTTTTGGCATCATTTCCGTGCTCTCCGGCATAACGGGCAGAATAGATCCCCGGAGCGCCATCCAGCGCATCGACACACAATCCCGAATCATCCGCAATGGCCGCAAAAAAAGGCGTTTCATCGAGCGCCGCCAGAGCCTTGATAAGTGCGTTGTCGCGAAAATTAGTCCCCGTTTCTTCAGGCTCCGGAAAATCACCAAGTTCACCGAGGGCAACAAAGGTTACATGCGGCATGACGCTTGAGAGAATAGCCTCAATTTCAACCAGTTTATGCGCATTGCCCGTTGCCACCACAATCGTGCGCTCAGGATCAAGCGCGGAGACGTCAATTCCCGTATCAGCCATGTGAGCTCCCTCTATAATTATAAAACGCGGCACTCAAGCAGTCGAATACTCGAGAACCGCGCCGGTTTTTCTGGTGGGCGATGAGGGATTTGAACCCCCGACCTTGTGCGTGTAAAGCACCTGCGCTAGCCTCTGCGCCAATCGCCCGTGACTTGAGCAGTTTACCACAGCTTCAGGCTTGCGCGCGCGTCATTATCAAACCGGCGGTATACTTTCACTGAAAGTAAGTTTTTGTGTCTATCAAAGCACCGCCGACGGGAGTTTCTGCACATGACGCTTTATCTATCAGGGCTCATTTCATACCTTGCCGAGAAAAACCTTTTGGTGCGCTCCAAGCACTGTGAGGATGCCGCCACAATAGCGCTATACGGCATTGACCATGATTCTCGCATCATTGAGCCGGGTCATGTGTTTGTCTGCAAAGGTGTTGCATTTAAGTCGGAGTTCTTAAAAAGCGCTCTTGAGGCGGGAGCCGTGGCATACCTTTGCGCAGAATCTCACGCCGCCGAGCTTGAGACAATCGCTCCTACCGTACCGGCGCTTATCGCAACCGATGCAAACTTGCGACGCGCCATGGCAGAAGCTTCGGCATACGTTACGGGACACCCCGATCACGGTCTCACAATGATCGGCATTACCGGCACCAAGGGTAAATCCACGACCGCATGCATGTTGCGCGCCATACTTGACGGCGATGAGCCCTACGAAAAAACCGCCATTATGGGTTCCATTGAAGTCTTTGACGGCATTGAACATGGAAAGCCCGACAATACAACGCCCGAAGCCCCCGAACTCTGGCGCCACCTTGCAAACGCGCAAAAATGTGGCCTCACATATATGGCAATGGAAGTCTCAAGCCAGGCGCTCAAATACGACCGCACCTATGGTCTCCATCTGGACATTGCTGTTTTTCTCAACATTGGAAGGGATCATATATCCCCTGTTGAGCATCCAACCTTTGAGGATTATTTTGCCAGCAAAATGAAAATCTTTGATATGGCAAAGACGGCTGTCATCAACCGAGATACCGAGCACTACGAGGACGTCATGGCACGCGTTCGCGCAGCTCACGAGCGTAATCCCGAGTGCTGTCAGCACGTCTACACATTCTCTGCTACTAATCCCAAGGCAGACATTTGGGCAGATGATATTTCGTCCGAATATGGCGTCGTTTCCTTCCGCGCTCATACTCCCACGTGGACTGGGTTTCTTTCCATTCCCATGCCCGGCCTCTTTAACGTTGATAATGCTCTCGCTGCCATCACCGTTGCCAGCTTGCTTGGGTTTTCTGGCGAGAAGCTCCAGTACCCTCTGCTCAATACGCACGTGTCCGGCCGGATGGAGCTTATCCCCACCAAGGATCGCAAGGTCACGGCCCTCGTTGACTATGCACACAATCGCCTTGCCTACCAGAAGCTCTTTTCGTCTTCCTCGCAGGAATTCCCCAACTATGGACGATATGTTGTTTTGGGAGCTGTCGGCGGCAAGGCACAGGAGCGGCGACGCGATCTTCCGGAAGAAGGATCAAAGTGGGCCGACCACCTCATTTATACGACCGAAGACCCCGCTTTTGACGATCCGGCAGAGATCTGCACCGAGATGGCCGCAGCCACGCCCGAGGGTGCATCGTATGAGATTATCCTTGACCGTGAGGAAGCCATTCGTCAGGCCGTACGTCTTGCCTATGCCGATGCACGTCCAAGCATCGTATATCTTCTCGCCAAGGGAGACGAAGATTTCCAAAGTATCTGCGGCAAACGCGTACCTTGGAAAACTGACGCCGCCGTCTTTAAAGCTGCCGTACGCGACCACGAGGCAGGTAGGTTATAAGACCCTTATTGTCGCTCACGCTTTTATCACCATTCTCTTGTCGCTCGCGCTTTTATCGCTCACGCTTTTATCGTCCATTCCTTTGTAGTGCTGCCGAAATTTTGTAGGGCTGCCGGAAATGCGCCAAGTTGGTCTTGAGTTAACCAAACTTGCAGCAAATGTGGCAAAACTAACCATACTTGCAGTAAGTTTGGTGAATATAGCCATACTTGCTGCAAGTATGGCAGCGCTGTTCCGGCATTACCAACTTGGTGTCATTTTGGCAGCCCTGTTCCGGCAGTATCAAAGACGATCAAAGAGCCCCAAGTATCTCACGCAAAAATAAAACCGAGAAGCACGTGCGCACTTCTCGGATTTTGAAAATGAAACTAAACCACTAAGAAAAGCAAGGCTGTCTAAAAGCAAGTTGTTTTATACTTACTCGTCCTCTTCTAAAGCAGCCGCGATCTCGTCGGTAATATTCATGGTGCTGTAGACGTTCTGAACGTCATCAAGTTCATCGAGCTTGTCAAGCAGACGTTGAACCTTCTTGGCATCGGAAACGGACACATCGGTTGGGGTGGTTGGAACCATCGTAAGCTCGGAACCCTTTACCTCAATGCCCTGAGCCTCGAGACCCTTCTGGACGTCCTGCATCTTGTCATAGGCAGTCCATACAATCCACTGCTCACCGGCATCTTCGTAATCTTCGCCGCCGGCCTCGGCAACGGCCATCATGAACTCATCTTCATCGGTAGCGTTATCACGATCGGCAACTTTTTTATCATCGGAAACAATAACCTTGTCAACCGCAATGGAGCCACGGCGCTCAAACTGGAACGCCACGGAACCTGCCGTACCAAGATTGCCGCCTGAGTGTGTAAATGCAGAACGAACGTCGGCAGCGGTGCGGTTCTTGTTGTCTGTCAGGCAATCAACGTACACGGCGATACCCGCAGGACCGTATCCCTCATAGACAATCTCTTCGTAGACTGCCGCGTCAGCACCGGCGCCAAAGGCCTTATCAATAGCGGCCTTAATCTTTGCGTTAGGCATCGAGACCATGCGCGCACGTGCAACCGCTGCGGAAAGAGTCGCGTTGTTATCAGGGTTAGGATCGCCGCCCATCTTTGCAGCGACGGTAATATTACGAGAAAGCTTGGAGAACAGCGAGGAACGCTTGGCGTCGATAGCTGCTTTCTTGTGCTTTGTTGTTGCCCACTTAGAGTGTCCGGACATGTGCACTCTCCTTTGTTTACGTACAGAATAAATAGCCTTTATACAGTACCCTAAATTACCTTGCGAGAAAACCCTCGATGCGGAAACTCATTATTCCCAGAGTTTCTTTGAGCTTCCCTGAGCTTCCTTGAACTCCACCGAGCTTCTCCGAACATGGGTTTTGCAATCCCGGTTTCGCAAATCCAGATAGAATCAGCAGATGATCCTGATCCTTGCGTTAGGCGGAGTGATCAATGGAGCGCTCGACACAAGGCTCATCCCCAAAACGCTCTTTGCGCAGACGGAGTGCTTCGTATGCGCACCCATACATGGCAGCTTGGTTACCAAGACTTGCTGCTTCAATGCGAACGGGGCGACTCACCCGCAATGCATACTCCTCAAAACGGCTCCGCAGCTCCGTTGCAAAAGTTGCAAATGAACCGGCGACGCCACCGCCAATCAAATACATGGCCGGATCAACCACACACGACACCTGCGCCATGGCACGAGCCAAATACGAGCACATTTTATCGATGGCAATGGTTGCGCACTCATCGCCCGCCGCATGCGCACGGAAAACGGAAATCGTATCCGTTTCATGCTCAATGTGTACCGGAGTCACTCCACGAGCTTCGCATTCTTCAAGGTAGAGGCGCACAATGCCCTTCGCGGAGGCATACTGTTCAAGACAGCCGTGGCGACCGCATCCACATGTCTTGGGCTCATCGGGCTCAACCGTAATGTGTCCAATCTCGCCACCGGCGCCAAACGCGCCAGCTACCAGCTTGCCGTTGGCAACCACGCCGGCACCAACGCCCGTACCAATGGCAATCAGCACAAACGAAGGCACCCCAACCGCAACTCCCGCCCATGCTTCACCAAGAGCCGCCGCGTTGGCGTCATTGACAAAGGCAACCGTGGCATTGGGGAGCGCCGAACTGATGGCCTGTACCAAACCTTCAGGATTGATCTCAACATTGGCGAGAAGCCCGACGGTGCCATCATCGGCCACCGGACCCGGAATATCCAATCCACACGCTATGACATCTTCCGGCTTACCGGAGCGCGACGCAACGATTTCTTCAAGAGAGTCACAGACAACACGATATGCTTCGGGTGACGTAAGCGCAGGTGTAGGAACTTTTTCCTCTGTCAAAAGTTCTCCGTCCGGTGTAAACAGGCCAATCTTAATGCTTGTTCCACCAATATCGATACCAAGTACGTACTGCATATGTGCTCTCCTATCCTTAATTACCACGTTCAAGCGCGCCAACGACCAGATGAGCAAGAACTTCATCACGCTTAAGACCGGCTGCCTCAATTGCCATAGGCACCAGCGAAGTCTCGGTCAGGCCTGGGAATGTCTTGAGACCCATAACCATAACCTTATGACCGTCCCAAATAAAATCAACACGCGCAAAGTCACGACAATCATACGCACGGTATACCTCACACGCAGCCTGCTCCAATGCCACGCGAGCGTTGTCAACGTTACTTCCAAGAGCCGCGAGAGATTCATCCCGAACCGGACAGAAGTGATTGACGCGAGAGGTTTCCAAGCGTGCATCCGTATCGTAAATTCCTTCCTTAACCTCTATCTCCACGGGCGGAAGAACTTTTTCTGAACCGGGAGTACCAAGAACGGTCACACTGACCTCAACGCCTTCAACCCAATGCTGAATGATGACGGAATCATCATAGGCAAGGGCACCCATCAGGGCATGTCCAAGATCCTCGGGCTTATCGACACGAGAAAGACCCATGGCAGATCCGCCGTGCACCGGCTTTACCGCCAGAGGAAAACCGCTGCCGCCACCCAGGCGCTCGGGAATGATGTCTAGCGCCTTTGCGGCACCGAGGTCCTTAAACGCACTGGCGGGGAGCACCAACTGCGGTGGCCAAACCACCAAAGACTCATGTTTGCCATACACACGGCGCATTAAAAATGGCATGTCGGCTTTGTTCCATGCGGCCCTGCATGATGCGGGACGAGACCCCACGTACGGAATACGCAAAAACTCCAAAAGCGCAGGTACCGCACCATCCTCTCCACCGGCTCCATGCATGCAGATGAAAGCCACGTCGGGCTTCTCCGCACGCAACGTATCAACAAGGTGCGCATCGGCATCAAGCGTCAGCACATCAAAACCGGATCTTGCAAGTGATTCCGATACCAAACGACCGGAAAGAAGCGAGAAGTTCCTCTCAAATGAGGTCCCGCCCATAATAACAGCAACTTTAGACGCCACGACTACCTCCTGTTTTGGTCTATTGGCGATATGAGTGTTTGGTCGAAGCAGTTTCAGGCAATGCGCCCGCCTCCCGAAATGCTCGGTAGAGCGCCATGCGGTCCTGCACGCAAGAAGCCAGGCGACTGATTGCCTCATGAATGTGTTCCGGTGTCTCAAAGGAATAACACAGCCGCATGCTTGATGCCCCACGACCATCCGGATAGCAGTTGGTTCCCGGAACATAGGCAACGCCTTTTTCAAGAGCCGCCGGAAGAAGCTGGTTTGTGTCAAAGTATGGCGGGAAGCTGACCCATAAGAAGAGCCCGCCTTCCGGGTGCGTCCACGAAACGTCCTCCGGGAAAAATTCCTCCAATGCCGCAAGCATGGCGTTTTTGCGCTCCCGGTAGCGTGTTTTGGAAACCTCAAGAGCGGCTTGCCAATCCACCTCGTTAAAATAATGCTCGGCCAGTACCATATTAAAAGGGCTGGTACAGAGGTCTGCCCCTTGCTTTGAAAGGTTGATACGCTCAAGAAAATGATGCGGAGCCACAATCCATGCCAAACGCAGGCCCGGAGCAAAAATCTTTGATGTGGTTCCGAGGTAAATTACCTGATCGTCCAGAGTTTTAAGACGCGTAAGATCTTGTCCCTCATAGCGGATAAGGCCGTACGGATCGTCTTCCACCACCGGTATGTTCCACCGGTGTGCCAGCTCAAGCAAGAGATGTCTACGCTCAAGCGACATGGTAATACCTGAAGGATTGTTAAAATTCGGAATTACATAGATGAATTTTAGACGTCTGCCGGCACTCTTAAGCTCTTGGAGTTTTTGCTCAAGCAAATCAACCCGTATCCCATCCTCATCCATCTCTATGCAATGAACACGGGGTTGATATGCCGAAAATGCCTGAAGAGCGCCCAGGTAGCTGGGGCCCTCGCAGATAATATCATCTCCTGCATTTATAAAAACACGCCCCAAGAAATCAAGGGCCTGCTGAGAGCCCGAGGTTAAAATCATGTCTTCAGGCTTCGCTTCAATGCCTTGGACCGCCAGGATCTTACAAACGGTGCGCCGACACTCTATGCGTCCGTCGGAGCTTCCGTATTGAAGAGCTTTGAGTCCTTCAACGGTAACGCATCGCTTTGCGCATTCAGCCACTTCATCGAGGGGAAGCGATGAGATATCCGGCATGCCTCCCGAAAGACCAATGACATCCGGGCGCGAAATTGCCGCAAATAAATCGCGCACCGCACTGCGGCGCATCTGCATGATGCGATCGGCATACAACCCGTCCCACTCGTCAAATGAGATCTTACTGTCACTCATCCAAAACTCTCCCCATCCCACAGGCCTGTGCTTTTCTTGCGTCTTCACGAACGTTTTTATCGCACGCTCGCGATGCCTGCTCGCGACGCACGCTCGCGAAAAACAAAACGCACATGCCATATATCTTTCTAATTATGTAAGTATCGCGCAAAAGAGGGTCTCCGTCGCGTAAAATGCATGAATGAATTAAAAACGTATACCTGTGTCATGGGTACGGACATACACTTTAGGAGGAACTATGGACAGCGAGAAGAGCAAAACCACCCTTAATGCAGCACTCTCTAATCCACGTCAGGATATAGCAGAGCTTGACGCGCTTGAGAAAAAAATCTTTGCGCTCCGTTACAGCGCCGAAGAACTGAGCTCGTTTGGACCCTGCCTTGACCCCGCAAAAGCTACCGAGGAACGCGGAGAAGCCCTTGCCATCCTTGGTGAGCAAATGCAAGCCTTACTTGTTGACCCGCAGGTAGGAGCTCTGCTCGACCGCCTTCACGAGAATCGCGCAGTGCTTGACGAGACGCATCGCGCACAGGTAAAGATTCTTCGTCGCGACCGGGCGCAACTGGTGGATGTACCTCCCGAGGTACAGAGCAACTTTGTACGACTTGCCACCGAAGCAAACGACGTGTGGGAGAAAGCAAAGAATGCAGATGATTGGGACCTCTTTGCTCCCTATCTCGACAAACTTGTTGCAGGTCAGATTGATATTGCACGGTATCGTGATGCTGAAAAAGACCCGTACGACGTACTCCTCAATGATTTTGAACACGGAAGCAACCGGGCCTTTTATGATTCATTCTTTACCAAGATTAAGGATACCATAGTCCCGCTCGTTGCCGACTGTGCTGCCTCAAAGCACCAGCCCAGCACAAAGCCTCTTGAGGGATCTTTTGACGTGGATCGCCAGTGGAACCTTGCAAAAGACATCGTAGCAATGCAAGGCGTTGACCGGGACGCTTTCTGGCTCGGCAAGACGGAGCACCCCTATACCGCAGGACCTGGCATTGGCTTTGTTATGGTCGCCTCACACGTCTATGAGGACGATCTTCTCTCCAATGTGTATTCCATGCTTCATGAAAACGGTCATGCCCTCTATGAGCAGGGAGTTAATTGGGATTATCGCTTTACGTCCCTTAAAGGCGGCACTTCAATGGGCATGCACGAGTCTCAGTCGCGTTTCTTTGAAAACTACGTCGGGCACTCCGAGGCATTTGCCGAGCCGCTTATTCAGCTCATGCGCAAGCATTTCCCCGGTCAGCTCACACGCGTTACCGCGTTTCAGCTCTTCTCGGCAGCCAACAAGGTGCAGCCAAGTCTTATCCGTACGGAAGCCGACGAGCTCACCTATCCGCTCCATATTCTTGTCCGCTATGAAATTGAGCAGGCGCTTCTTGCGGGAGAAGTAAAGGCGGCCGATGTTCCAAAACTTTGGGCCGAGAAGTACCGTCACTATCTTGGCGTTACGGTACCCGATAACACCCATGGTGCGCTTCAGGATGTCCACTGGAGCTGGGGCGAGTTTGGCTACTTCCCCACCTATGCTTTGGGTAGTGCTTTTGGTGCTCAGTTTAAGCACGCCATGATTGAGGATGGCATGGACTTTGATGGGGTTTGTTCTTCGGGAGACCTTGCGCCCATTCGCGAGTGGCTTGGGCAGAGAATTTGGAAGTGGGGTCGTGCAAAAGACTCAGGCGAGCTTATTGCCTCAGCCACCGGAGAGCCTTTTGATGTGGGATATTTCACCAGCTACCTTGTTGAGAAATTCTCACGTATCTACGGACTGACACACTAGGCGCTTTTACGCCGTATTAAGCGTCTGCTCATACAGATTTGAAGCATCATACCGGTTTGAAGCACGTCGAATATTGAAGGAGATTGGTTACATGAAAAAGTTATTTGGTGAATTTAAAGACTTTATTGCTCGCGGCAACGTTATGGATATGGCCATCGGTGTCATCATCGGCGGCGCTTTCATGGCAATCGTTAATTCACTGGTAAATGACATTATCAATCCTTTCATTAAACTCATAAGCGGCGGCGGCACAGAAGTATCGGGGCTTTCCATCCCCGTTACAGGCACTGAACATGGCATCGACTTTGGCTCATTTATCTCTGCAATCATTAACTTTTTGATTATTGCCGTCATCGTCTTTTTGCTGGTAAAAGCTATCAACAAGTTCATGAAGAGCAAAAAAGAATCCACGGACTCTCCCACCCAGGTTTGCCCACACTGCCTTGAAGAGGTCAAAGCGGGAGCCACGCGCTGCCCTCATTGCACGGGCGAAATCAAAGGCACTGCCCATACTGTCTAACCTACTGCAAACATACACGTCATCAAAAAGTAAGGGGTCAAGCTGTGTGCGCCTGACCCCTTTTTTATCTCGCTCATATGTTTGCCACAAAATCTTGCAGCTAACTCTGCACGTGTGGAAGATGAGAAACGATGAGCATCATGTCGCCTGAGAATGTCAGATCTCCCGACCGAGCGGGTGCAATAAAGTGGCTCCCCTTATGAAGGGTGTGGGGTTGTGCCGTGTTGCTCTCAACTTGGACGCTTCCCGTACCTTCAATAACGCTGACGCATAAAAATGGATAGGGCTGCGCGACCACCTTTTCCCCGCAAACGGCAATCTTCTTAACGACGAAATTGTCACACGCCATGAGCTCCGTTACGCCATCAACCTCAGGAGCAGTAACCTTTCCGGAAACAGGTGGTACAAGATCGTAATTTACAACATCAAGACTTTGCTGGACATGAAGTTCCCGAGGCTTGCCATCGGCTCCGGCACGATCATAGTCATACACGCGATAGGTCACATCTGAGCTCTGCTGTGTTTCTAAGATCAGAGTTCCTCCCTTAATTGCATGAATCGTACCAGGGTCAATACGGAAGAAATCGCCTTTATGAATGGGGACGAGATTGAGCATGTCATCCCAGCGTCCCTCATCAATCATCTGAGCAAACTCTTGACGATTGCGCGCACGCTGCCCAATGATGATATCCGTGTCGGGCTCTGCATCAAGGACATACCAGCACTCACGTTTACCAAGCGAACCATGCTCATGCTCAGCTGCGTACGCATCGTCGGGATGCACCTGCACCGACAAATCATCATGCGCGTCCAGGATTTTAATGAGCAGTGGGAAGCGATCCCCCTTGGCATCACCGAAGAGCTCATGATGCACATCCCACAGGTGACTGAGCTTCTCGCCAACAAACGCACCGGAAGCAACAACGCAATCGCCATGGGGGTGAGCGCTAATTGCCCAGCACTCTCCTATTTTCCCTTCAGGAATGTCGTAGCCAAAGTCCTCTGCAAGGCGCCGACCTCCCCAAATCTTCTCATGAAAGACAGGCTCAAGAATGATAATGTCTCGTGAAAGTTCTTGGTGAAGCGCATCCATGGCACACTCTATCTATTCTAGTTTTTGGACGAATCGCTGTAATACCCGGGCTGATCGCTGACCTTGGCAAACACCATTGTCATAGACTCATCGTCATCTTCTATCTTAATCGTAATTTTTCCGTCTTCGTCTACGGTACCTTCAAGGCCCTCATCGCCGGCACTAGCAGAAATGACAAGGGATTTTCCGTCAGTGGTCTTCCAGTTAAACGAAAGCTTATCGCTCTTATTACTCTGGAAATTGGGCGCCGTTATCGTGCCCGTACCGTCCTTTGAAAGCTCAAGAGTAAAGCGCAGACCAGTCCCATTAACCATCTGCTGATACATATCTTGCGTAATCTCTTGAGTACCGTCCTCATCGGTCAAAACTTCGCTCTCCAGCTCATACGTGCCGGCAAGCTGTGTGGCGTAGTCATCCGTCTTGGTCTCTTCTTTTTTCTGCTCATTCTTTGAGTCTGTCGTAGTTTGAGCCGAAGATGAATCCGATGTATTTGCAGCATTGTCATCGACAATCTTTGGGGCAAAAAGGTCGCAACCTGAAAGTATGCCTATTAATGCAACAACAACAAGTGCGGCGCCAAATTTCTGAAGTTTCATAATGCTCCTATCATTGAGGACGGTGTCTGTTATAAAAAAGGGCGAGAAACACTTCTCGCCCTTCTATTGTATCTGTTCTTGATCTGTTCTAGAAACTACTTCTTTGAAGAGTCACTGTAATATCCGGGCTTATCGCTTACCTTGGAAAAGACCATCTTCACTGAAGCATTATCGCTGGACTGCTCGAGGGTAATCTGCTTGTCATCAACCGAAGCAGTAATCTTCTCTTTGGAAGAATCCTCACTGAGCGTTATGGATTTACCGTCGCTCGACTCCCATTTGAGATCAAGCTTCTCCGGCTGTCCACTTGCTTCTATGCTGTTCAAAATAGCGGTGCCGTCCTCTGAAAGCTCCAAGGTAATATGGAAATTACCGGCTTTTGAAACCTGCTCGTACTGCTCTTTCGTAATGGACTGGGTTTTGTCTCCGCTTTTAATATCCATGCTGTCAAGTTCATAGGTACCAACAAGCCCAGCGGGATGTTTTGAACCAGAAAGACCACTGCATCCTACAAGAACAAAAGCGAGAGTTGCCGTAAGAATACAAATACCAAGACGCTTCAGCTTCATATCAGCTCCTTCATAGGTGACCCTCTCAAGAGTCTCTTTTAATGTCCTCACATGATATCAAACATTAAAGGATAACCACAAGGAACTTCTAAAACTGACCGTTTGCCAGAGCTTTGAGACCGCCTTGCGTAAAGACCAGCGCCGATGTTACGTGACCATCAGCCTCTTGTCGCGTCTTATCGTTACGCAATATGTCAATGATCGTAGTCATCTCTGTCTGGGCAAGCCATTCAATAATGAAAGAGTCATACGGCTCAATATATGTGGCCCCAGGATAGAGAATCGCTTGAATTGTTGCGGCAATTACGCTCTTAAACGACTCGAAGAACTTTGCCACAAACGGACTATTTTGGTTGTTGATGATAATCGTTACCACATATCGATGTGCATACATAAGATCAAAGAATGCTCCAAGCGTTTCAGCATCCCCCATAGGAGAATCCGATTCTTCTCGCGCGCCCTCCGATTGTATACGGCTTTGATATTCCTTCAGTATTTGGATAGCCTGGTCAGTAACGGGCTGTATCACATTTTTGAAGAGATCCTCTTTATTGTTAAAAAAGAAATACAGTGCACCGGTTGTAACGCCGATCCGTGAGCAAATTCTTCTTAAAGAAGCCTTCTCATAGCCTTGCTGGGCAAACTCCTCCTCAGCAGAAGCAATAAGCTTGCGACGTGTGTCATGACTATCTACCTGTGGCCGCCTCGACATTTTGTCGTCTCCTTCAAAAGTAGTCATAAAAATGACCAATCCCCCAATAAGAAGATAGTACCTAATTTTTTAGAGTTTTATAACAAGAAATGAACTATTTCACGTGTTTCACATTTGAAAAACATAACGTCAACTAATGTTTTTATTTTATAGTTTTATGCGTTTATGGACAAAATGTGTTAACAAATGTCTACATGAAAACGAGTTTCTTCAGGCCTCGTACGTGCATATCTTGTCTTGCAGATGTCGGTATATGTGTCGGTATATGTGTCGGTGCGGATGTGTTGATGTCCATATGCAGATAGTGTTTACCTACGCGAGTGTTTATCGCACGCGAGTATTTATCGCACGCGAGTATTTATCGCACGCGAGTACTTATCTTGAATTTCTGCAGCAAGCGTTTACTTGTGGTTTTCACGACCGTCTGTCTCTTAAAATCACCACTAAACACGCAGATTTCAAAAATCCCGTTAAAAGCGCTGTTTACGGGTGATTCGATTCACCCGTAAACGCTCAAATCAAAGAAAAATCACCAGTAAACATCGTTCTTATCGACTGCAGTCACCCATAAACCGCAAGTTTAAAGCAAATGGCGAGAAGAGCATCCTGCTTTTGCGCCGCTATTCACCTTGAGCATTGCACCTGCGTATCGCTCAAAAAACACAAGGAAGTGCCCGACAACGTGGGGCAATAACGGATACCGCTATCTCGCCTTCCTGACAAACTCATCACAAACATTAGATTTACGGAGATATTCGCGGCCAAAGGGGTCAACCAGAGGGACAAACGCATCGACAGATTTTGCGAAATGCTGTTCTATATCATGGTGTATATGAGGATCGGCAAGGGTATACCCGCGCACACAAGCTGCCTGGTACATTCCCACCGTATCATTAAAACAAAAAGAACAAAATTCACAGTCAGAGCAGTGAAGCCCGCCCATTGCGTTCTCCTTTAAACCAACAACCCCTCAATTATTGCCAGTCAAGTATGCCACTTTATATCTACAAGAAGCCTATCTTTATTTAAATCCTATATGTTCAGGATAAGGCGTCTTATACACAGAAGGCTCCAGTGACGCAGACGCAAAGGCCGCATCTGCCGAAGCAGCTGCTTCAACAAACCGAAAAGGGATGCGATATTGCTCTAATGCAATTTTGTCGTCATCACTTAGTTCTACTCCGGACTCCTGCATATCAAACAGATGCTCTGCCCACAGCTGATCCATCGTCATGCCAAAGAAATCGGCAATAATCTTTGCCTTATCAAAAGATGGCCATTTGCGTCGCTCCGTGCATATATAGGAAACATACGCGCGCGACCAGTGGGAAAACTCACAAAGATCCACTTGACGTTTGCCGGACTCATGAAGCAGTCGTGCAACCGTTCTTCCTAAACCAAGCTCGGCTCTTGCCTCAACTCCTATTCCGCTCATCTTTGTCCCCCATCTGCAAAACCTGATGACATCCCCCTATCATCACTACTAATGATACTACAAAAAATTATTGCAATGTACGTTGTTATGTTTGCAGCTAAAAGAGGTATTTTCTACATACAATACACACGATATTGAATAACATAACGATGTATTTCCTCGTTATGTTGATATAGAGCAAATGCTACATGGCCAATACTCCTACCTTCTACGGAAAAGAGCAGCCGCTCGACCTATTAAAACACGACGCCGCTCCCCAAGCATGATATTAATGAATACATCTATTAAAGGAGTCTGTATGAGCGAGCACCCTATGCAAGAAACACTTTCATATCCGTCAACAGACGGCAGCTCAACAGTGGTTGCAAGCATTTGGCAGCCCTCTTCTACCGTGTGCGCGCGCGGAATTATCCAGATAAACCATGGCATGTCCGAGCATATCCTTCGCTACGACGATTTTGCCCGCGCTCTTTGCGACGCAGGGTACATCGTGGCAGGAAACGATCACATTGGCCACGGTCGCTCAAGTACTCCGGATAGCCGCGGTGTTCTCGATCCCTTGCACGGTGCGCACGCACTCATTGAAGACGCACACACTCTTCATCAGCATATGTGCCAACACTATGACCCTTCTCTCCCATATTACTTTTTCGGCCATTCCATGGGCAGCTTTATCGCCCGTGCATACGCCGGTAGATACGGCGCAAGTCTTTCCGGCGTCATTGCGTGTGGGACCGGAAGTGTTTCTCCCCTTCTTTCTCGCATTGGCTTTCTCCTTTCCTATCATCTCTGCAAAACAAAGGGCATTGCCTATGCCTCGTCCTTTGTCGATGGTCTCGGAGTTGGCGCCTATTCCAAAGCAGTCCCCGGCCCTACCGGATATGAGTGGCTATCCTATAACAATGACAACGTACGCGCATATAATGCCGACCCTCTCTGCGGTTTTATGTTCTCCGTCGGAGGGTACGCCGCACTTTCAAAGCTAACTCAAGAGGCTTGCTCACCGGCCGCGGCTTCTCACATTCCGTCTTCTCTGCCGTTTCTTTTTATTGCCGGTGAGGACGACCCGGTTGGAGCCTCCGGAAAAGGCGTGTACAAAGCAGCACAACTTACTAAAAATGCTGGCGTCACGGATGTCACCACCGTTTTATATCCGCACATGCGCCATGAAATTCTCTGTGAGGACAATCGCTCTTTGGTATATTCCGACATTTTGAAGTGGCTAGGAGAACACCATGGCAACAATTGAACAGCGCGATAAATTCGTTATTGCTCTTGACCAAGGAACTACCTCTTCCAGGGCAGTGCTTATCAACCACGAGGGTCGTGTGGTCGACTTTGTACAGCGCCCATTTCAGCAAATATATCCGCATCCCGGATGGGTCGAGCACAATCCTCAGGACATTTTATTTTCCCAAATTGGAGCCCTCACCGAACTTATCACCAAACACGGACTCGATGCTCAAAGCATTGATTCAATAGGCATCGATAACCAGCGAGAAACGACTTTGGTCTGGGATCCTACAACCGGCGCCCCCGTTTGCAACGCTATCGTGTGGCAGTGTCGCCGAACTTCCGAGCTTGTAGAGCAACTCTGCGGTTCTTCTCGCGTGCAAACTATGATTCGCGAGAAGTGCGGTCTCCTTGCAGACGCATACTTCTCTGCAAGTAAGATCCGCTGGATTTTGGATAACGTTGCGGGCGCTCGCGAGCGCGCCGAAGCGGGAGAACTCCTTTTTGGGACCGTTGATACATGGCTTATATGGGTACTTACCGGCGGACTTGTGCACGCAACCGACACCACCAATGCCAGTCGGACCATGCTCTATAACATCCATGAAGGGTGCTGGGATAAAGACCTCCTGTCACTCTTTGATATTCCTGAATCAATGCTCCCCGAAGTGCGCGCATCGTCAAGTTTTTTTGGAGAGACAAGCTATCCGGGACTTCCGGCGGGTATTCCTCTCACCGGAGTTGCCGGAGATCAGCAGGCGGCGCTCTTTGGACAATGCTGTTTTGAGCCGGGACAGGCAAAAAATACGTATGGAACGGGGTGCTTTATGCTTTTGCATACCGGCACATCCGCTCACCTCAGCAAAAATAACCTGGTAACCACCATTGTGGCATCTCCTCCTACGCAAAAACAAACCGAATACGCTCTTGAGGGATCGGTCTTTGTCGCCGGTGCTCTTATTCAATGGCTTCGCGACGAGTTGGGTCTCATACAAACAGCCGAAGAAACCTCATACCTTGCAAAAAGTGTTCCTCACACCGGAGGCGTCTATATTGTTCCCGCGTTCACCGGTCTGGGAGCGCCATGGTGGCAACCTGACGCACGCGGAACAATTACGGGAATCACCAGAGGAACCACACGGGCACACATTGTTCGAGCCGCACTTGAAGCACTTGCATACCAGATTAAAGACCTCGCAGACGCAATGAGCTCTGATTGTGGGCAGGAACTTAGCGTACTCAACGTAGATGGAGGCGCCGCGAGAAATAATTTTTTGATGCAATTCCAAGCGGATGTTTTGGGATGCACACTTAAACGCCCGCAGAATACGGAGACCACGGCATTGGGAGCTGCATATCTTGCAGGACTCTCCACCGGTTACTGGAGCGGAACAGAAGAGCTCAAAGCACTCCGTCAAACCGATGACCTTTTTGTAAGAAAAGCCTCCGAAAACGATATACAAAAACTCATAGACGGATGGCACCGGGCTGTTCAAAAGGCGATATAACGTACGGATGCACGCTGTATAAACACATCCATCCCCACCAAAAGATACAGAAGATGGAAAGGTAAGTCATACAAAAAGAAACTGCCATAGGATGAAACTTTGACGAGTGAGCGACCACAAAATGTCGGTTCATCCTATGGCTACGTTGCCTCGAAAACCGAGATACCGTACTTGATATCAACCAAGATCGGCTACAGAAACAGGCGTTGGGGGTACCTATCTCTTTCTCAACGTATCACTATTGTTAGCAGAAAAAACTTTTTATATATACGAGAATCGGAAATTCGTTGAAAATAATATAACACCTACAAATAGTAGCTCACTGCAAAGCATATTACCACTCCCAGCGAAACAAAGGGAGCAAAAGGAAACGTGATCTTTTTCATAGCCCTTAAACTGCTCATTCTTTGTTCTTTGTCACCTTCTCTTTTGCGTATGGTATTCACAAAAGAAGCCAGAAAAAAGAACATAACACTTAGCGCACATGCGGAAAAAATAACCACACAAAGATCTTCAAAACCTAAAATCAGTGCCAAAGAAGACAACATCTTTATGTCGCCGCCGCCGATACCTGCCTGCTTGGTAATAAGGACGAAAAACTTTGATGTGGCTAAAAGTACCATGAGCATACACGCAGAACGCATCAGTGAGCCGCCAATGCTCATTTCCCATCCTTTTGTAGATGTTGCCGCTGCGCTGCATACATCAATTACCCAGAGCGCCCCTAAAAGAAGGGGAACCTCATGGGGAATCGTCCTCGTTTTGATATCGAACACGGTCGCAATACCCATCACCACGAGCACGCCGATACATACCCATGGTGATGGCCGAGTTAAAAATCACCCATACACCCACCACCGTCCCTCCGGCCCAACCTCCACATCTCCGAAATACAACGTACCAAAATGTGGCTTGTACTATTTGGAGATATGTGAGAGTTTCTCGCCATAAATACGCCGGTAATACCAGTGGCTCATAAGACTTTCCCGAGGGCACGGCAGCGTTGTTGAAAACTTTTTGTCGCCCGAACAATCTTGGTCAAATATCCGTCAAATTCAAATTTCCACATATTCCGCTACACTCATGGAGGAATACATTCACTGAGAGGTCTCTATGCCAAGCTATAAAGCAAAACAAATGATTGTCATGCGCCGCGATCTAAAAATGCGCAAAGGAAAAATTGCCGCTCAAGCCGGTCATGCTTGCGTAGAGGCAACACTTATGGCGCTCGCTCGAGAAAACCGTCTCTCGCAAGTACGTCTCAATGCAGCCGAAAGCTGGGTTTACCTTGACCATGACCGACAAGACGCAACGCCGCTCTCCGATTGGTTTGATGCGGGCGTTGCAAAGGTATGCGTATATGTTGACTCGGAAGAAGCGCTTCTCGATTTATATGAACGCGGAAGAGAACTCGGCTTTGCCGTAGCACTCATCCGCGATGCGGGCTTTACCGAGTTCCACGGAGAGCCTACGTTTACCTGCCTTGCCTTTGAGCCTCTGTCGGCAGAAAAAATTGATCCTTTAACAGGAGAACTCCCACTTTACTAGCCTTCGCTCCGCCGGCTGCTCCCTATAAAAGAAAAAATCTGCCCATAATTTCATCGTAGAGTGCGGCAACGAAAAAGGATCCCGCCGCAGCCACGAGAATTGCCGTTGCCCATTGGATACCCGCAGGCGCAAGGTCTTTAATTCTTGAGTCAATCTTCCCATCGTCTGTGATGTGCGTTTCAAGTGCCGCGATATCTTTCGTAAATCCTCGCTGCTTTTCGGCATACTCTCTGCCTGAAAACAACATACCTGCACCGGCGGCAATAATTGCAAGAGAGGAAACCACATACAACACGCGACGGGTCCAATCCGATCCGACCTCAATATTGCCGCCCGACGTTAGCGTTCCAAAAAGAAAAACAAAAAGGCCCAAGCCAAGAGCTGCAAGCATACCGTATCCAAAAGCCGTACCGACACTCTTGATGACGATTTTCACGCGAGAAGAGCCAGGTTGTTGCGGTGCTGTTTTCATACAAATCCCTTCAAGACTTTTGAGGCTTCTTGCCTTGTGTTTGAGCATCATCTCATTGTTGTCCGCCCACGATGATACAATCTCACCAGCAAAGAGCTCAAGGGAGGATTTTATGCGTATCGGATTTGACAATACTATGTACATCAGCATGCAAGCAGAGAGAATCCGTCAGCGCATCAGCGAATTTGGCGGAAAGTTGTACCTTGAGTTTGGCGGCAAGCTTCTTGATGACAATCATGCTTCCCGGGTACTCCCCGGATTTGAACCCGACTCAAAGGCTCGAATGCTGCAGCAGCTCTCAGAAGAAGCCGAGGTTATCTTTGCCATCAGTGCCGCCGATATTGAATCTGGAAAACGTCGCAGCGATATCGGTATCACGTATGCCGATGATGTCTTACGTCTGATGGATATTTTCCGCGGCCGTGACTTGGCCATTGGCGGCGTAGTTATTACTCGATTCTCGGGACAACCAAAGGCAGAGGCATATCAGACACGTCTTGAAAACATGGGAATCCGCGTATATCGTCATTATCCTATTTTGGGGTATCCATCAAATGTGGATCTCATTGTTTCAGAAGATGGCTACGGGAAAAACGAGTATGTAAAAACTTCTCATCCTTTGGTGGTAGTCACCGCTCCCGGTCCGGGTTCGGGCAAACTTGCCGTATGTCTCTCTCAGCTTTACAACGAAAACACCCGCGGCATAAAGGCCGGCTATGCAAAGTTTGAGACGTTTCCGGTATGGAACCTCCCGCTTAAACACCCGGTCAACGTTGCCTACGAGGCAGCAACCGCCGATCTTGACGACAATAATGTCATCGATCCCTATCATCTTGAAGCCCACAATACCGTCACAGTTAACTACAACCGAGACGTGGAAGCCTTCCCCGTTCTCAAGGCCATTATGGAAAAGATTGCCGGCACAAGCCCATATCAATCGCCAACCGATATGGGTGTCAACATGGTCGGTAACTGCATCATTGACGACGAAGCGTGTCAAAATGCAAGTCGCGCCGAAATCGTTCGCCGCTGGTTCAAAACGGCAGAACGCCTTGAGAGAACCGGCATGGGTGAGCGTGAGCTCGATAAGATCAGTCTCCTCATGAAAGAAGTGGGAGTAGACCAGAACTTCTCGCCGGCACATGCCAGTGCGCTTATTAAGGCCGAGGTCACCGGAAAACAGGCCGGTGCCCTGGTGGTACCCGACGGCACGGTTATTACCGGAAAGGCTTCGGAACTGCTCGACGCAAGCGCTTCGGTCTTGCTGAAAGCGCTCAAGTACAGCGCACACGTTGATAAAAAAGCGTATATCGTGTCGGATGAAGCTCTTGAGCCCATCTGCAGCTTAAAGTCAAAAACATTGCGAGAAAAGCAGCATGCCCTGACGGCAGGAGAAATGCTTATCGCCCTTTCCATCAGCTCCATTTCCAACAGTCTCGCAAAAGACGCCATAGCCTCTGCGGATTTCCTCAAGGGGTGCGACGTATACTTTTCTTCCATCATTCCCGCCGCTGATGAAGAGGTGTTCCGAAAGCTGGGTATTAACGTATGCTGTGAACCCCTCTTTGAACAGGGTTCGTTTTATCACCAGTAAACGACACGTAAGGCGCAGCGCATAATGCCGAACAGTTCACGTAACAAAAAACCACACAAAGGCGGTCAAAACGTGCGCCGCGCACATCGACTCCAAAGGCTCTCTGCCAAAGGAAAGACCGTTGGCTTTGGAATCTTTTTGGTATGCAGCATCTTTGTCGTAGCACTTATCGGCTCCTGCGTGTACAACCTCTTTCTTCTCTCACCGTTTTCTTCTCAGCAAAAGGTGCCTTCACCTTACGACTGGAGCAATCTGAAAACCGATGAGTCGGGTCGTTTGAGCTATGTACAAAACGGACAGACAATCTCTCGCACCGGTATCGATGTCTCTTCTCACCAGCAACAGATTAACTGGAACTCCGTTGCTCAAGACGGTATATCGTTTGCCTACATTCGTCTTGGCTACCGAGGGTCTTCAGAGGGGACCTTGTATGTTGACGACTTCTTTGCCCAGAACCTTTCCGGTGCAAAAAATGCGGGAATTGATGTCGGCGTGTACTTTTTCTCTCAGGCAATCACCAAGGAAGAGGCCAGAGAAGAAGCGCGGTTCGTACTCAAGCAGCTCGATGGAGCATCACTTGATTATCCGATAGCCTTTGATATGGAGCCGTCGCCGGAGGGTGGCGGTCGGGCCGATGCGCTTACCCGTGAAGAAGCAACTGCCATAGCAAACGCATTTTGCGATGAGATACAAAAGAGCGGGTACCGAGCAATCATATACGGCAACAGCTATGACCTCAGCAAATACGACCTCTCTGCCCTCACGGGGCGTATCTGGCTGGCACAATATGATGGAAAGCCCGACGGTTCAATTTCCTTTGTCATGTGGCAATACACGCCTAAAGGCACCGTGGCCGGCATTTCCGGCTCAGTAGATCTCAACCTTGACCTGTCGGATGTGCCAAAAAGCAACCCGTGCTCTTGACAAGCTTTTAATTGGTAGACGTAGACACGGTTCCCGTTACGGTCGTTTGTGCGTCAGACGATGTTGCATCCTTTGTGGCGCCACCCTGTACACATGAGCTCACTAACGTAACCACCAGCCACAACAAAATAAGTGCAATAACAACGGCAATCGCTACCTGCCCTGTTTTCATGCGAGAAGAACGGCGGCGTCTGTTTGCGTATGCCGCCTGAGCTTCGTCGCGAGGGTTTAGAGTTCCGTAATGCGTACCGTATCGGGTAGCCGGGTGACCTTGTGCCCGAGCAACGTCTGCACGTGCGTGACGTACCGGATCGGTGCGTCGCTCGTTTTGTGGACGCATATAATGAGCAGCGTGACGGCCTTGCACGCGACGCGGAGATGTTGAACGCTCATCCCGAGACGCCGTAGAACCATCGCGGGATATGGTAGGTGGAACCTGCGTTGTACGTCGTTGACGTCCAAATAAATTCTTCTGTGCCATTTACCTGTGTCATTCTCCTTCGCACACAGACATCTGCCGTATGCATTGTTTCAAACAGGTATGAATATACTGCAATTCTTGCGTTCTTCTCGCTAAAAAATACAAAGCTGTTACAGATCTTGGTTTTCGAGCCATTCCGCTCCGAAGGCGATTACAATAGTTCAGCTGGCGGGTATTTGCGAAATATCTGGAGGTCGTGCGGTTGTGAAAAAACTTTTAATCATTGCCACCGGAGGAACCATTGCTTCCGTCTCCACCGCAGCAGGCCTTACTCCTAATATATCGGGAGAAGATTTGGTGGCAAACGTTCCTCTCATCAATGAGCTTTGTGCGTTTGACTTTATCCAACCCATGAATATCGACAGTACCAACATGCGCCCCCGCGATTGGATACACCTGTGCCGTGACATCATCGAAAATTACGACAACTACGACGGCTTTGTTATCCTGCACGGCACAGCCACCATGGCATACACCGCGGCCGCTCTGTCGTATCTTATTCAGAATAGCCCCAAGCCAATCGTGTTGACCGGCTCCCAGCAACCCATGGCAAATCCGTTTACCGACGCAAAACTTAACCTCTACCACTCGGTACTTTACGCCATTGACGAGAAGAGCTGCGGAGTTGTCGTAGTCTTTGGCAATGAAGTCATTGCGGGGACACGCGCACATAAGCAGCGCACCCTTAGCTTCAATGCATTTACCAGCATGAACTTTCCCGCTTTGGCTCATATTCGCGGCAATCGAATTATCCGTAGCTATACTGGAGCTGATGCAGGAGTTGTCTGTCTTGACGAGAAGACTGGCTCTCATGACTCTCGCACACATACCGGCTTGCAAACCTATACCAGACTCAATGAACGCGTTATCGTACTCAAGCTCACACCGGAGCTCAATCCAAGCATATTTTATCTGCTCAAGCGTGATTACGACGCAATCGTGCTGGAAACATTTGGCATCGGAGGCATTCCCGATCACGACGGTGAATACGAAAAAGCCATCAACGACTGGATTTCATCCGGACGCATCATCGTAGTTACCACACAGGTACCCGAAGAAGGCCTCGATCTTGGCGTGTACCAGGTTGGAAGCACCTATGCTCACAAAGACGGCATTCTTGCAGGTGATGACATGAGCACCGAAGCTCTTGTCGCCAAAACAATGTGGATACTAGGACAAACACACGACCAGCGCGAAATTTCCGAGCTTTTCTACCGCGTTGTATTTTACGATCGCGTGCCCAATCAGAGGGCTGATTCGCCCAAAGAGCAAGACACATCTTTCCCTGCGTCTCAGGATGCTAAAGCTCTATGAGTATGTTCACGCACAGACGCACGGCGCTCACAACGCGCCCCACAAATAGCACCCTCGGCCCAACCGTTATGTACCTTGTAGCGCTTCTTATTTGCGGGTCAAATGGAATTGTTGCGAGTTACATCAACCTTCCCAGCTATCAAATTGTCTTTTTCCGCATGCTACTGGGAGCCCTTTTTCTCGGCGTTCTTCTTCTGATAACGCACTCGAAACCGTCTTGTTTAGACCATGTCAGTCAGATCAAATACCTGATCTTTTCCGGACTGGCGCTCGGTTTGCAGTGGTCATTATTGTTTGAGGCCTACCGGCAAGTGGGAGTTGGCGTCGCAACGCTCGAGTACTATTGCGGTCCCATCATCGTAATGGCACTTTCGCCCATCCTCTTTCATGAACGTCTTACGTGGCAAAAAATCAGCGGACTGGTTGTCGTCATGATTGGAATGGGGCTTATCGTTGGCTATGGTGTTGGCGAGAAGCTCTCTTTGGCCGGTCTTTCGTTTGGCGCGATTGCAGCCGTACTGTATGCTGCCATGATTATCTCAAACAGATATGCCCCCGACATTAAAGGAATTGAAAGCACAACCGTACAGCTGGGCATCGGTGCTCTTTTTGTCGGCCTTCTTACGCTGGTTTTACACGGTATTGAGCTGTCTCCTGACGGCTCGTCCGTCAACTGGGGAGCACTGGTACTGCTCGGCCTCTTTAATACCGGTGTTGGAGGAGGCCTTTATTTTCCGCAACTTACCAAGATTCCGGTGCAGCGCGTTGCTGTCTTTGGATACCTTGAGCCTCTTTCTGCCGTAATCTTTTCTGCAATTCTCTTGGGAGAACGGTTGGGGCCTCTTAAGATTGCCGGAGCATGTTGTATCATCGGCGGAGCAATCTTTGCCGAGGTGGCAGGTAATTCATTCAAAATGACAGATACCTCGGCTGAGGCAACAGGCAACTCATCCGAGGTGGCAGACACCTCATCCGCGACGCCAAGCAACTCATAGAAACTCCTTCCATTTCCTAAAACTTAATCAAATCGCAAGAATCGGTTAATCTTATGAGAAGACCATGAGAGACAACGAAGGCGAATGGCGCCTTCAAATTGCCAAGGAGGCAACAATCATGGAGAAACTTGAAAAAGTCGAACTCATCCGCGAGAAGTGCGGTGTAAGTTACGAAGATGCAAAAGCTGCACTTGATGCGTGCGGTGACGACACGCTTGACGCCATTATTTGGCTTGAGAAGCAGGGAAAAACCGTCAAGCAGGCGACAAATTATACGACCGAAGCTCAGACTCAGTCAGGCATTTCATCTGAAATGGAAGCAGCGCAAACGGCCTATCAAGAGTCAAGCAAGAAATCCGATTTCTCTCAGCATATGGACTCACTATGGGACAATTGCAAGAAGCTGCTCCACAAAGGAATTGAGACAAAGTTCATTGTCATGCGCTATGACGAACAGTTTATGAGCATGCCAATTCTTGTCCCCATTGCCGGTCTCTTTTTATGGGGTGCCACAATTTGGCTTCTTATTATTGGACTCTTCTTTGATTTACGTTACCACATCAAGGGGGCTCACCCGGTAACCGTTGATGTGAACGAAGCCATGGATACGGTGGCAGACGCTGCCGAGACCATTAAACACGACGTCACCAAAGGCAAATAATCAACACTTTACGCGGAGTATGCATGGTCAAGATTCTTATTATTGAGGACGAAGATAAAATAGCGCGTTTTATAGAACTCGAGCTTGTGCACGAAGGCTACGAAGTCGATAAGGCGCAGGATGGCAGGGTCGGTGTGGAAAAAGCGCTCTCTGGCGATTATGACCTCATCTTGCTGGACATTCTTCTCCCCCAACTGAACGGCCTTGAAGTCTTGCGACGCATACGCCGCGAGAAGAGCACGCCGACCATTATGCTCACCGCACGTGACTCTGTCATGGATAAGGTTGCCGGACTTGATGCGGGTGCTGACGATTACCTCACAAAACCCTTTGCCATTGAGGAACTTCTCGCCCGCATCCGAGTGGCCCTTAAACATCACGCAACAAAAAACGATGCCTCACCCGATGGGTTTAATGAACCCAGAGCCCTCTCAACGCAAACTTTCACGATACGAGGCGTCACGCTTGATGTTGATCGCCGAGAAGTCTGCGTCAACGAGAACTCCGTTGAACTTACAAACAAAGAATTTGAAGTACTACGCACGCTCATGGAACACGTCGGCATTGTTATGAACCGGGAGCGTATTGCAGCCGAAGCTCTCGGGTACAGCTTTGGCGGCGATACGAACAATATTGACGTGCACATTGCTCATCTGCGCGCAAAGATTGATGACCGCTACAACATAAAACTCATCAGCACGGTCCGTGGAGTTGGATATGTCATCAGAGAAGCCTAAGCAACCCAAAAACGGTGCACGTACGTCCGGCTCTCGGACAACGTCCTCCGCGCGCACCGATTCTCGGACAGCAAATCACGTGCACACCGGCTCTCGCTCCCACAAGCCGGCGTTCTCTTTTTTGAAAACGCATCCTGAATCATCGACCGCCCGCTCCATCAGCTGGGGATTTTGGTGGCGAAAATTATTCAATTACCTCTCGTTTAACATATTTCTCGCAGCCTGTGTCGTAGCCATTCTCATACATGGCTACAACCAAACCTTCCCCGCAGGAACGTTTTTATACGGGTTTTTCCCGGCTCCTCCCGTTGAAATCGCTCTCGACGGAGCTCAGACCGGATGGTTCCTTTCAAGCCTTCACTATGTGGTACGAACCTCTTACCGCGACACGCTATCGTTTGCCCTTGGCTCCGATTTCATAGCTCTTTGGCCTCTCTATATAGCGGTTCTTGTGTGGGAGCTCATTGATCTTCTCCATTTCTTCAGTGATACCAGGCGTGTCAGACGGGCGCTTCTCCCCCTCAATACACTTGCTCTTAAGGCCGAGCAACTGAGCAGCTCCGATCCGCTTGCTCATGCAGCGGCTCCCGGCACTTCAGGGACACTCAGCCAGAGCAAAATAAACAGCCTTGAGCAGGCCATTGACCACGCAAGCGTTGATTCACCCTATATTCAAACGGGAGACGAAGATCTTGCCAGCATTGAGGTTGCCCTGAACAAACTTTTGCGCCAAATGCAGGAGGCAAAGCTGCAACAGATGCGTTTTGTGAATGACGCGAGCCACGAATTGCGCACCCCCATTGCGGTTATTCGCGGGTATGCCGACATGCTTGATCGTTGGGGAAAAACCGATGAGGCGGTTCTTGATGAATCTATCGCCGCATTGAAATCCGAAAGTGAGCATATGCATGAGCTCGTTGAACAGCTGCTCTTCCTTGCGCGAGGCGATGCGGGCAGAAATACCCTTACCACGACTCACGTAAATTTTGCACGACTTGCCTATGAAGTGTGGGAAGAGTCCGAAATGATTGACCCTGACCATCGCTATGTCCTGGGCTTTGACGCAACAGCCGTGAACGAAACCCACTATCAAGTCGTTGGCGACATTGCACTGCTCAAACAATGCCTGAGAATCATTGTCCACAACGCCGCCCGCTATTCTCCCTCCCAAACGTCCATTACATTTGGCGTTTCATATGACGAGAAGTACGTCCGTATATCCATACAAGACGAAGGCATTGGTATATCCGACGCAGCGGCTTCACATATTTTTGAGCGGTTCTGGCGTGCCGACAACGCTCGTGCGGAAAACAACGACGGGTCCGGCCTTGGTCTCTCTATTGCAAAGTGGATCGTTGACAGTCATGACGGCTCTATCGACGTGCTCTCGCGCGAAGGCGTAGGCACGCGATTCACCGTTACTATATCTCGCGACGAGCAACCGTAAAAAACGAGAAGTAATCCGGACGGTGTTTAGACTGCGTAAACTCAAACATCGCGCCTTGAAAATTGAATGTTTGTCCGGTTACCACGGCTAGGTAATCTGCACCGTCAAGATCAAGATAGTCTTGATCTTCTTGGGTAACACGCTCAACGGTAACGGTTCGTTTGCTGGTTGCAATCTGCATATTGAGGGTCTTCTCGATATAGTCATAGATTGAAAACTGAGCTATATCCGGAGTCAAGCCTGGTACAAAACTTGCTCGGAAATAATTACAGTCAAGAATCGATGCTTTACCGCCTACAACCCTCACTCGAACAACATACAAAAGCTCATCGCCCTCATCAAACCCGGTGTAGCGTGCGAGGTCTTTATCGGCAACAATACGTTCAAACTTGAGAACCCGTGTTTCCGTATCGAGTTGATTGCGCTCGGATGCCTCTTGAAATGTTTCAATACCTCCCAGCTCAAAAAGAGCTCGCGGGCGCTTTTGATAAATAACGCGCACCCCTTTGCCATGTACGGGCTGTAGCGCCCCTTGCTGCGTTAAAAGCGCAATTGCCTTTCTGAGCGTGTTGTGCGAGCAACTATATTCTTTTATAAGATTCGCCTCAGATGGAATATAGGTCTGGTAGGGATATTCTCCTCTCTCTATTTTTCCTAAAAGATTCCTATAAATCTCATCATAAATTGCCTTCATGCATATCTCCATCGCTGTTTAGTTGCAATTATTTTATATTTTTCACCAAAAACAGCATATCACCTACTTATCCAAATCATCTGCATAAGACGTTCATAGGCAAATTTATACCGTTCGGCGATACGAAACTGTCGATTTTTCATTTTCCGACAAAGAAATTGCTCCGATGAACTAACTTATTTGCATAAGTTAGTTCCGCGAGGAAAAGAGGAAAGATGGCAAAGTTCGACCATGATGCTCGTGAACTCCTCGAGCTCGTTGGCGGCACAGACAACATTGCTGCGGCTTCACACTGTATGACACGCATGCGATTTGCCTTGAAAGATCCTTCAAAAGCGGATGTGGCTGCCATTGAAAAGCTTGCATCCGTTAAAGGAAGTTTCACGCAAGCCGGCCAATTCCAAGTTATTATCGGCAATGACGTCGCCGACTTTTACGACACCTTTGTCGGTATTTCCGGCGTAAGTGAGGCTTCAAAACAAGACGTCAAATCAGCCGCCCTTCAAAACACAAACATTTTGCAGCGAGCCATGGGAGCCATTGCCGAAGTCTTTGCTCCTTTGATTCCCGCAATCATTACCGGCGGCCTTATTCTTGGCTTTCGAAACGTGCTTGGCGAGATGCCCTACTTTGGACCTGAAGGTAACCAGACCCTCGCTTCGCTTTCCGTTTTCTGGACGGGCGTATATAACTTCTTGTGGCTTATTGGCGAGGCAGTCTTCCATGCCGGCATCCCTGTAGGCATTTGTTGGTCGATCACAAAGAAAATGGGCGGGACCCCCATGCTCGGCATTGTGCTTGGCCTCACCCTTGTTTCCGGTCAGCTCATGAATGCGTATGCCGTTTCAGGAGCAACCGCCGCCGATTGGGCTACCCATACATGGAATTTTGACTTCGCGCAGGTTCGCATGATCGGATATCAGGCACAGGTCATCCCTGCTATTCTCGCCGCGATTACCTTCAACTACCTTGAGCGATTCTTCAAGAAGATCACGCCATCCGTCATTCAGATGATCGTGGTGCCCTTCTGCTCACTTTTGCTTGCCGTTATGGCTGCTCACTTCGTGCTTGGTCCCATTGGCTGGACCATCGGATCTTGGATTGGAAACATTGTTCTCGCAGGCATCACAAGTCCGTTTGCATGGCTCTTTGGCCTTATCTTTGGCGCCGTATATGCTCCCCTTGTCATCACTGGCTTGCACCACATGTCCAATGCCGTTGACATGCAGCTCATTGCAAGTTCCAATAACTATGGCACACCACTGTGGCCCATGATCGCGCTTTCCAACATTGCTCAGGGTTCATCGGTTCTCGCCATGTCAGTCCTTCAGAAGCATGACGAAAATGCCCAGCAGGTAAACATTCCTTCCATCATCTCTTGCTACCTTGGCGTTACCGAACCCGCCATGTTTGGCGTCAACCTCAAATACGGCTTCCCCTTCATATGCGCTATGATTGGTAGCTCCATTGCAGGAGGTGTCTGCACGGCCTTTGGCGTCAACGCCCTCTCCATTGGTGTTGGTGGACTCCCCGGAATTCTTTCAATTCGCCCCGAGTTTATCGGCATCTTCGCCGTTTGCATGATTATCGCTGTAGTGGTTCCATTTGTTCTTACATTCACCATCGGCAAACGCCAAGGTATTGATAAGGGTATCGATGCCAATGTCGTCACGCTTGATGGCGAGAAAAACGATGCCCTTTCGGCCCAATAAAACGAGAAGAACGGCACCTTTTCGACCCAAAAAACCCATGAGAGGAGCGGATATGTCAGGGCAATCTTCACGAGTAACAAGCAATCCCAAGGGCGCTTGTGCGCGCGCTGAGTTTCTCGGCACCAAGGGCGCTTGTACGCGCGCTGAGTTTCTCGGCACCAAGGTTGTGTATCAAATCTACGTCCGCTCCTTTAACGATTCAAACGGAGACGGCATCGGGGACCTTCCCGGTATCACGCAGCGTCTTGACTACCTGCAAAAGCTCGGCGTTGACTATCTGTGGCTTACTCCGTTTTTTGTTTCACCCCAACATGACAATGGCTACGACGTTGCAGATTATCGCAACGTCGAGCCTCTCTTTGGCACCATGGCTGACTTCGATGAACTCTCGGCCGAGGCAAAAAAGCACGGTATCAAGCTGATGCTTGACATGGTTTTTAACCACACGTCAACCGAGCATCCATGGTTTCAGCGGGCACTTACCGGCGATCCTCAATACCTTGCCTACTATACCTTTGTCGCCGGCAGCCCCGACACGCCGCCACCAAACTGGAAGTCCAAGTTTGGCGGAAGCGCATGGGAATGGGTTCCCACACTTCATAAGTGGTATCTCCATCTCTTTGACGCCTCACAGGCGGATCTCAACTGGGACAACCCAAGCGTCCGAGCCGAGCTTGCCGACATAGTGAGTTTCTGGCACAACAAAGGCGTTGATGGTTTTCGCTTTGACGTTGTTAATCTCATTTCCAAGCCGGATGTCTTTGAGGACGACGCCATAGGAGACGGCAGGCGCTTTTACACCGACGGGCCACATGTCCACGAATACCTGCAGGAACTCGTCAAGCGCGGTGGTATCGACGGGCTGATGACCGTCGGTGAAATGAGCTCCACCTCAATTGAAAACTGCATCCGATATTCCAATCCCGCTGACCATGAGCTTGCCATGACCTTCTCGTTTCATCACCTCAAGGTTGACTACCTCAACGGGGACAAGTGGGCGCTCAAAGAGCCGGACATCGGCAAGCTTCGTGAGCTGCTGAAATCGTGGCAAGAACAAATTACGGCCGGTGGCGGCTGGAATGCGCTGTTTTGGGCCAATCACGATCAGCCTCGTCCGAATTCTCGCTTTGGCGATACCGAGCGCTACTGGGAAATGTCCAGCAAGCTGCTTGCTGTTACCGCACATCTTCTGCGCGGGACTCCCTATATTTACCAGGGAGAAGAGCTGGGCATGACCAACGCAGGATTTACCGATATCACACAGTATCGAGACGTGGAATCTCTCAATTACTTTAAGATCCTTCAGGAGCGGGACTGCTCCCCCACAGAAGCGCTCCATATCATCTCCGAACGCTCCCGCGATAATGGGCGCACACCCGTTCAATGGGATGCCTCAAAAACTGCAGGTTTCACTTCCGGTACACCGTGGATCGGCATTCCCGACAACCACACCGTCATCAATGCTGCCGCAGAAGTTGATGATCCTGACTCGATATTCTCCTTCTATCAAAAGCTTATTACTCTCCGAAAGACTCATCCCGTTATCAGCGAGGGAGATGTTCACTTCATCGATTCCGCTGGCGAGAAGGTCATTGCCTATGAGCGTAACTTGGATGGCTGTTGTGTACATGTCTTTGCAAACTTCTCTGACCAAAAGGTTTGCTGCGCGCCGAAAGCTGCAATCGATGGCTCTGACGTTCTCATTGGCAACTATCCCGATACCGTAACGGATGCAGATGCGCTCGTACTCCGTCCTTTTGAAGCACGAGCCTTTATCTGGGAATGATAGAACCACGCTTGGGATTTTCACCAAGAGCCTTTCTCAAGGTTCTTGTCGACACCCGGAAGTTGCTGGGTTCTCTTCATTTGCCAAACTTGCATTTGCCATATTTGCAGCAAGTATGGCTATATTCACCAAACTTGCAGCAAGTATGGTTATTTTTGCCACATTTGCTGCAAGTTTGGTTAACTCAAGACCAACTTGGTGCATTTCCGGCAGCCTCTCTAATCAGCCTCTCTAAAGCTACGAAACCATAAGTGCTTCTTTAAGTAGCTCGTTTAAATACTCCTATCAGAAGGCTAGACATGGAGATTCTGTGAATGAGCAAAAACAAAATCTTCCAAATCTATACAAAACCTAAAAACGCCTAAATTGTTTCGACTATGCCACGCTTCCTCTTATTCTTTTTCACTTGAATTCCAGTCAGATATCTGTCAGATGGCGGTCAGATAACTTTTTTGGAAATAATGTAGCATCGTGTTTATGAAGATATTGTTTTCTCATACAACTGCTCTAGAGCTTCTTCGGACTCAATCCCTTTCAGGTCAGAAGATTAAATACGTTTGTGGAGACAGCGTACCGAATACCTCTCTCAATAAAGAAGAACTACGAAAGGTCTTCTCGATGATTAAGCAAGCTTATGGGGTGCGTCTCAACTTGCCGATTCATTATGTCATTAGCAATAGGGAGAACCTGTGTCATTCTCACATAGTGCATGCGCATTACTTTACAAATAAAGATTGCAAGGGACTTTTTATAGAATTGCTGCCGGGCATCGGTTGTTCCTCGCCATTCCTGACTGCCCTTCAGATGTCAAGTCAACTCAGCAATCTTGAACTCGCTTATCTTCTCTCAGAGTTCATGGGACTCTATTCGCTGGCACCTCATAAGGGCGAGAAAACCCTGTTTGAACGTAAACCGTTTTTAAACAAATCAGAAATGCTCCAGCAACTTGAAAATGCAAGAGGAATAAAAGGTACTCGTCGCGTAGCAAAGGCCATAGGGATATCCTGCGAAAATGCTGCATCTCCTATGGAAGTCAAACTTTACCTAAGAGCAACGCTTCCTTTTGCACAAGGCGGATTCGGATTCCCGACAGTATCACTGAATCCCGAAATATTAACAAAAACAATCGGCTCAAATCCAGTAAACCGCATTCGCAAACCGGACTTACTATTTCCGCACATTGGCAATAGAGACTCAGAGCTCCGAGACAAGAAGTGCTTCTCGGCAGCCATAGAATACCAAGGAGAGCACCACTCTACAAAAGACCAACAGCTAAAAGATGCGCTACGTGCAAATGAGTTTATGGGCACTGACATAAAGGAATATATTATCTGGAAATCTACGTATGATGATGCTGTTTATATGAGAGGGATCTTTCAAGAAATTCGCAATACTGTCGGGTTACCAAAACGTATCTGCTCGAAGACGAGAAAGCAAAAAGAGTATGATGCGCAAATGGCACTTTACAATGCCCTTGAACAAATTGACGGATATTTTACTGATTCTGATAAAAATGCATTTGAAAATGCGCTTCGGGAGACGTTCTAGGATTATGCGCTGCAATCCGAAAAGTCTTTAGTGCTGCCGGTAGTGTTACTGATAGTATTGCCGAGTAGTGATGACAAGTAGCGCGCTGCTGAGTTGTGCTGCTGAAAAGTGCTGAAGAGCGCTGCCAAAAACGCACCAAGTTTGGCTCTAAGATGCCATACTTGCAGCAAATATGGCTATATTAACCATACTTGCAGCAAGTTTGGTTAATATGAACCCAACTTGGTACATTTCCGGCAGCTCCTTCGGGACCACTGCCGTTGGCCCCCACTCGCAGCCCACGCGTGGACTACACATGCGCACACACTCAAAGCAACGCGATTTGAATTACTTGAGGCCGACCCGAGCACAGCTTCATTCTGCGCAAAGCCTTATACTTACTACTAGAAAAATTATGCGCAGCAGCCTTGTACATCACAAAACCGCTTGCGCCGTCACAGAAGGGGTCTCGTATGAGCCAGAAGAAAGATCCAAAAGACACCTGCGTCCTCGTTACCGGAGGCGCCGGATTTATTGGCAGCCATACGGTAGTTGAGCTGCTCAATTGCGGCTACGAAGCAATCATCGTTGACGATCTTTCCAACGCGTCAGAAAAAGTCGTCGACCGCATTAAAACCATTGTGGGCGAGAAGAACGCCGCGCGTTTGACGTTTTACAAAGCCGATGTCAACAATCGCTCGGAGCTCAATCGCATCTTTGATTCCCACCATGTCGACCGCGTTATTCATTTTGCAGGCTTCAAGGCCGTTGGAGAATCCGTTACTAAACCGATTGAATACTACTCCAATAACCTCGGCTCCACGCTCACCTTGCTGGACGTGATGCGCGCACACGATTGCAAGTCCATCATCTTCTCCAGCTCGGCAACCGTCTATGGCGATCCTGATGCGCTACCCCTGACTGAAGAAAGCCCTAAAAAGCCGGCGACCAACCCATACGGCTGGACAAAATGGATGATCGAGCAGATCCTCACCGACGTTCATACCGCAGATCCCACATGGAACGTTGTCCTGCTCCGCTACTTCAACCCCATTGGCGCGCACCAGTCCGGCCTTATCGGCGAAGATCCTACGGGCATTCCCAATAACCTCGTTCCTTACGTGGCTCAAACCGCCATTGGCAAGCGAGAGGCCGTTCATGTCTTTGGCAACGACTACAATACCCCGGACGGCACCGGCGTACGCGACTACATTCACGTCTGCGACTTGGGAACCGGCCACGTTGCGGCACTTACATGGATGAACGGTCGCGAGGGTGTTGAGATATTCAATCTCGGTACCGGCGTCGGAAGCTCGGTTCTTGATATCATCAAGGCCTTCTCTCGCGCATGTGGCAAGGACATCCCCTACGTTATTGACCCGCGCCGCGCAGGAGACGTAGACGCTAACTACGCCGATTGCTCCAAGGCGGCAAAAGAACTCGGCTGGACCGCTCAATACAATCTTGATGACATGTGCCGAGACTCGTGGAAGTGGCAGTCCATGAACCCTAACGGATACCGCGGCTAACGCTCGCACCTCAAGCAACAAGGGATTATCGTGGACTTTATCGACTATCTCACATCTGTCAGGCCTCGTGTCGAGAAGGAACTGGACGCTGGACTTCCTATTCCCGTATCGCAAAGACACCTCAAAGAGGCCGAGAGCTGCACGCTGGTCGAGCAGAACGTCGCCAAGTCGGCTGCTGCCGTGCCCGCCGAACCGGCTGCGTGCAATTCCGTCATCGCCGACCTGAACACCTATCTGTACCAGCCCTTACGCGGATTTTCCGCCACGGGAGGCAAGCGCGTGCGACCTGCACTGGTGCTTCTCGCCACGCAAGCGGTTCACGGGAACATTGAGGCGGCCCTGCCGGTCGCCTGTGCAATCGAAGACTTTCAATCAGCCGCACTGATCCACGATGATATTGCCGATAAATCTGAGCTGAGACGAGGCGAGCCTTGCCTGTATCGCCGTCTTGGAACCGGACTTGCCATCAACGTCGGTGACGCCGCCCTTGTGCATACCATAGGACGCATATGTCACGGCAATGCGTATGACGAAACAACGCGGCTGCGCCTTATCGACGCTCTTATCTCCATGCAGGAACACACTCTTGAAGGTCAAGCGCTTGATCTTGGATGGACGCAGGAGAATCGCTGGGACATTACCCCCGATGAGTATCTTTTTATGGCAACGTCAAAAACAGCCTACTACTCGGCGGCATATCCGCTTCTTTGCGGTGCCATCGTGGGCGGAGGCACCGCAGAGCAACGCTCGGCACTTGAAGCTTTTGGCCTCAAAGCGGGGCTTGCATTCCAGCTTCAAGACGACCTGCTAAACCTCGTCGGCAATGCCAAGACTCAGGGCAAAGATTTTCGCTCCGATATCACGGAAGGCAAGCGCACTCTTTTGGTGGTCAAAGCGATTGAGGTGCTTCTCGCCAACGCAGAGGGCAATGCAGAGAGCAACACAAAAGATAGTAGCGCAAAGGACAACGCGGACAGCACTGCAAAGAGCAGCACGCCAAGCGTTGCGGCTGCCAAAGCTTCGTATAAAAAACTCATCTCTCTTTTGTCGTCAAAGACAAATGACCCTATACTGTTAGAGGAGGCCGTTGAACTCATTGTGTCTACCGGAGCGGTCGACGATGTCCGTGCCTACGCCCAAACGCTGATAGCCGAGGCAAAAGGATGTTTGGAAGAAGCTCCGTTTGACGCTGAAGCGCGTGACACCCTGCTTTCAATGGCCGACTTTTTTGTGAATCGGGAGAGGTAATTAAAAACCATGGATCCTATTACACCCGGTAGCACCGGCGCTGCCGTTGAAGATATTCAGGAACGATTGGTACGACTCGACTATGCCATCGACGACTCTGAACGCGAGAAGAACACCTATGGTCCTTCCACCGCCAAAGCCGTTGCTCGATTCCGTCTTGATCATGATCTTTCGCTTGGTGAAGACGTTGACACCGCCACATGGATGCTGCTTGTCGATGAAAGCTATCAACTTGGAAATCGCACGCTGTATCTGCGGCTGCCAAACTTTCACGGCAATGACGTGCGTCAGCTTCAAGAACGCCTGAACATCCTGGGATTTTCCTGTGGCAAACCGGATGGCCAGTACGGTGTCCACACGGAGGCTGCCGTAAAGCTCTTTCAAGAAAGCGTCGGTGAACTTGCCGATGGCATGGCCTTTCAAGACACCTTGGATGCCATTGAACGTCTGCGTCATGTCTGGTCAGGCAAGCAGGCAAAAGGCCCGCATCCCCAAGGTGGTATGGGTTTCGCACGAGCCGCAAACGTACTGGAAACCATCAAGCTTGCTATCACGGGAGAAGATCCCATTGCCAGAAACGTTGCGGGACGCGTTGTAAACCTTGCGACGGCAACCTCTGAAGCGTCAGGCATCGAGCTGGTGGATTCCATCAAAACGCCCACACGCGCAGACGCGATTCTCGCCATTACCTCACAACCTGCTCCCGTCAAGCCGGCGCGAGGCAAGGTTGTCATCGGCAGCGTAAGCATGGATGAAAATGAAACGCTCCCCATACGTCTTCGCACCGCATTTCAATCGGCAGAGGGATCCCCTCGGATTGTGCGCGTTTCACTTCCCGAAAAAACATCGGCGAACGGTTCATTTACCCTTGCAGACGCGCAAACTTTTGCAGTTCTTGTATTAGATGCAATTTGTGGCGCATTTGCCGCCCATAGCTGATACACTCTTAAGGCAGTCATTTTTTTGACGAGGACGCTGACATCCAACGTAGCGAGTACATTGGGATATCGTCCAACGGTTAGGACACGGGTTTTTGGTGCCTGGAATGTGGGTTCGAGTCCTACTATCCCAGCCATTCTCGTTTGATATGATGACTGCGTAAGGGACACGGACACAACACTCCCGCGTCAACGCATACCGTATGCTTGGAGGCTTTTCACATGCCACTTACTGCGATTGTCCTCGCTGCAGGCGAGGGAACGCGCATGAAGTCCCGTCACCCTAAGGTAGTACACAACCTACTCGATAAGCCCATCGTTTGGTGGACTGTCCGTGCCGCTCAAGCCGCAGGCGCTGAGCGCACGATTGTTGTTGTGGGAAATCATGCCGATGAGATTAAAGATGCGCTTGCCGATTTTGACGCAATTGAGTATGTCGAGCAGCGCGAGCGCCTGGGTACCGGTCATGCGGTTCGGGTGGTCCGCGATGCCGTTGGCGGCTTCAATGGACCTGTCGTTGTCATTAATGGCGATGCTCCTCTCCTGCGCCCGGAAACGATTACGGCTCTTCTTGATGAAACCCGCGCGCATCACAACGCTTGCACGCTCCTTACCATGACGCCACCGGATCCCACGGGGTACGGTCGCGTTGTTTTTTCAGACGGTCGTGTAAGCGGCATTGTCGAGCACAAAGATGCCACGCCGGAACAGCGTATACACGAGACGGAATGCAACGTCGGCGTGTATTGTTTCTGCGGCAGTCGCCTTACAAAAAACATCGATCTTCTCGCCCATGACAATGTACAGAGCGAATACTACATCACCGATATGGTCGGCATATACGTCAGCCAAGGTGAGCCGGTATCTGCCGTGCACGTTGACGATTACCGCGAAGCTCTGGGCATCAATTCCCGCGCGCAACTTGCCGTCGCTACCCGCGTTATGCAGGAACGGATCAACGAGCGCCTGATGGCAGAAGGCGTCACGATGCTCGATCCGTCTACGGTCTGGATTGGCACAGACGTTACCGTGGATCAGGATACGGAAATTCTTCCGATGACCATGCTCTTTGGGTCAACGCATGTCGGATCCGACTGCGTTATCGGGCCGAATACGCGCCTCACCGACACGCATGTCGGAAACGGTTGCATTGTTGATGAAACAGTTGCGCTTTCCGCGATTATTGAAGATGGCGCCACCTGCGGTCCCCGTGCGTATCTGCGCCCGGGAGCGCACCTCATGTCACACGCCAAAGCGGGAACCCATGTGGAGATCAAAAATTCCACCATCGGCGCAGGCTCTAAGGTTCCTCACCTTTCCTACATTGGCGACACAACCATGGGTGAAGGCGTTAATGTGGGCGCCGGCTCTATTACCTGCAATTATGACGGCTATCACAAATTCCATACCACCATCGGTAATCACGTTTTCATTGGATCCGATACCATGATGGTAGCTCCCGTTACCATTGGAGACGGCGCGTTGGTTGGCGCAAGCTCCTGCATCACTCAGGATGTTCCCGCAGACGCTCTTGCACTTGAGCGCACAGAACAGCGTATTGTTGAAGGATATGCCGCCACAAGGCGCGCAAAGCTCGAGGAGAAAGAGGATTAAATGTTCGAGCAACTGTGTGAACCGCTTAATGTCGAGAAGAACATTAAACTGTATTGTGGTACAGGAAACCCAGAACTTGCCCGCAAAGTTGCTGAAATCCTTCATCTTGAACTCTCCGGTTTATTGCTGGAAAAATTTGCTAATGGCGAAATCTATGCTCGCTTTGACGAGTCTGTCCGTGGCGATGAGGTCTTCTTCATCCAGACGCTTGCGGGCAAAAACGTCAACGACCTGGTTATGGAGATCTTGATCGTTGCCGATGCCGCCAAGCGAGCTTCCGCAAAGAACTTCACCGCCGTTATTCCCCATTACGCCTATGCGCGTCAAGACCGCAAAGCCGCCGCTCGTGAGCCTATCACCGCACGTCTCATGGCAAATTTGCTTGAAGAAGCCGGCGTTGATCGCGTTATCACGCTCGATCTGCACCAAGGTCAGATTCAGGGCTTCTTTGACGTTCCTGTCTCACACCTTACGGCGCTGTATCTCTTAGGCGACTACTTCAAGAAGAAGCCGTTTGACTGGGAAAACACCGTCGTTGTCTCTCCCGATATGGGTCGCGCGAAGGCAGCCAAAAAGCTTTCCGATTACCTTGACTGCGGTCTTGCCATCGCCCACAAGAGCCGTCCTCGTCACAACGAGTCAGCCGTCATGGGTATCATCGGCGACATCACCGGTAAAACCTGCATCGTCAACGACGACATGATTGATACCGCAGGAACTCTCTGCGCTTCCGTCTTAAAGCTCAAAGAAATGGGCGCGGGAGATATCTATGTCTGCGCAACCCACGGCATCTTCTCGGGACCTGCCATTGAGCGCCTGAATGAAGCCCCTATCGAGGAGTGTGTGGTAACCGACGCTATTCCTTGTGCGGCAGCCAACCAGCCGGGCTCAAAAATCAGGACCATCACCGTCGCAAATGAGCTTGCAGAAGCCATCTATGCCGTCTACACGGATCGTCCCGTTTCCAACATCTTTGGTGGCGACTTGAATCTGTAAGAGATCGCGAGAAGAACGTCTCTCAGGATCTTTTTAGCCGAGATAACCCCACTCCAAAAACCCTGAGTGGGGTTATTGTCTTGAAAAACCACCGACAAATCAAATTTTCGGAAAAGGTACCAAATCGGGAGTTTAGTGGTGATTTGATTCACCACTAAACGCTCAAATCCAAGAAAAACCACCACTAAACATCGTTTTTACGATCACGTGCCGAAAGTTGGTGTCACGGGTGGCCTGACGTGCGAAGCGGCCGTCGCCTAGAATCGTGAGTTGCTGAGACAAACGATTCAAAGGAAGGTAACGGCCACCAATGGACACTTTACTTGAAAACCTGCCGGCGCGCGAGGACGGCACGCTGGACCTCAACGAGGTCATGCGCCTGGAGCTCGAACGTACGGTGAACGCGATTATGGACGCGCAGGCCGACGAGATGCTCGGTGAAAAAAACAGGCGCAACGGGTACCGCGAGCGCAAGCTTGCCACTGTCGTGGGCGTGATCACCATGCGCATACCGAAGCTGCGCGAGGGTACGTACTTCCCGGACGAGCTGATACGGCCGTACTCGCGGGTGGACCGTGCGGTGATCGCGGCCGTGAAGGAGGCCTATGTGCGGGGGCTCTCCACCAGGAAGATAGAGAAGGCCGCCGACGCGCTCGAGTTCGGCTCCCTCAGCCCGTCGCGCGTCTCGCGCATGACCGCCGAGCTGGACGAGGAGGTGGAGGCGCTGCTCTCGATGGACTTCCGCGGCGCGGAGTTCCCGTACCTGTGGCTGGATGCAACCTACGTGAACTGCCGCGACGAGGGACATGTGCAGAGCAAAGGGGTGGTCACCGCCATCGCCTGCGACACGGACGGAAACAGGCGCTTCGTCGGGTTCGGCGTCGTCGACACGGAGTCGGCGCCGTCGTGGAAGGCGTTCCTGAGGGGCCTGCGCAGGCGCGGCGTGTCGGGCGTGAGGTGCGTGGTCTCGGACGCGCACGAGGGGCTTGCCTCGGCTGTGAGGGAGGTGTTCAACGGCGCGACGTGGCAGCGCTGCATCGTCCATCTCGAGCGCGACGCCTGGGGGTGGTTCTCCAAGAAGCAGGACAAGATCGAGGCCACAGCCGCGCTCAAGGCGGTCTTTTCCGAGCGCGACCCCGAGCTTGTGCGGGCGATGTACCGCAGGGCCGTCGACGAGTTCGCCGTGCGCTCGAATCGCGCCGGCGAGCTTCTGGAGGACGCGGAGGCAGACGCCCTCGCCTACCTCGACTTCCCCTACGAGCACCACGTGAGGCTGCGCACCAACAACGTACAGGAGCGTGCCAACGAGGAGATAAAGCGCCGCACCAAGGTGATCGGCGTGTTCCCCTCGGTGGAGTCGCTCAAGCGCCTTGTGGGCTCGGTGCTCATAGACGTGAACGAGGAGTGGCTGGAGATGAACTTCATAGATGCCGACTCGCTAAAGGGGGTCGAGCGCAGGGAGGAGCCGGGGCCGCTCAGGCCGGAGACCATCGAGAAGGCCGAGGCGCTCGTCCTCGCCGCAATCGAGGAGAAGAGGGAGGCGGCGTGATGCGGATGGTGTAGACTAGGAACGCGGTTCGGGCGCTCGCCGCTTCGCGGCATGCGCACCCTGACACCAACATTCGGCACACTACCCAAACGGATCGTTTACGGGTGGTTTTTGGAAGCAAAACGTGTGTTTACTTGTGGTTTTATATCGATTTAGGCGTTTAGTGGTGATTTGAATCACCACTAAAGAGCGTATCTGACGGGGTTTTTGAAATCTATGCGTTTAGTGGTGGTTTTAAGAGAGACTCTCCGGCACACACGTGTATCACCTGAAAAGAGTGAACACAGAGCACCGGCACGCACAAAGACAAGCACTGCGAAGAAGCGAAGCGTCGAGAAGAAATAACGTCTTCAAATAGCAAATGCCCCTTGTTGGTCAGCGACGTCCTGCTCTCCCACGGACTTCCTCCGCAGTACCATCGGCGCTCGGGAGCTTAACTTCTGGGTTCGGAATGGGACCAGGTGTGCCTTCCCTGCCATAATCGCTGACCAACAAGGGGTATTCGACTGTCAAAGGGTGTCCTTTGTACCCTGAGGGCCGCACAGTGTGATATGTATCGAGACCTTTTAGAAGCGTCGCACAAACACAAAAGAAAAAGAAGAGCTCGACCGATTAGTATTGCTCGACTAAATGCGTTGCCGCACGTACATCTGCAACCTATCAACCTCGTAGTCTACAAGGGGTCTTACCGAAAGGAAAACTCATCTTGGGATGGGCTTCCCGCTTAGATGCTTTCAGCGGTTATCCCAACCGGACTCAGCTACCGGGCCGTGCCATTGGTTGACAACCCGTACACCGGAGGTCCGTCCACCCCGGTCCTCTCGTACTAGGGGCAGCCTCCCTCAATTTTCCTACGCCCACAGAGGATAGGGACCGAACTGTCTCACGACGTTCTGAACCCAGCTCGCGTACCGCTTTAAATGGCGAACAGCCATACCCTTGGGACCTGCTCCAGCCCCAGGATGCGATGAGCCGACATCGAGGTGCCAAACCTTCCCGTCGATGTGGACTCTTGGGGAAGATCAGCCTGTTATCCCCGGAGTACCTTTTATCCGTTGAGCGACGGCCATACCACTCTGAGCCGCCGGATCACTAGAACCTGGTTTCCCATCTGCTCGGCTTGTAGGCCTCGCAGTCAAGCCTGCTTATGCTCTTGCACTCAAAAGGATGGTTGCCGACCATCCTGAGCAGACCTTACGTGCGCCTCCGTTACATTTTAGGAGGCGACCGCCCCAGTCAAACTACCCACCTGACACGGTCCTCACGCCGGATAACGGTCGCAAGTTAGGATGCCAGAACGTCGAGGGTGGTATTCCAAGGGTGACTCCCCAGAGACTGGCGTCCCTGGTTCAAAGTCTCCCACCTATCCTCTACACGACGAACCGGCAGCCAATGTCAAGCTGCAGTAAAGGTTCACGGGGTCTTTCCGTCCTTCTGCGGGTAAGTCGCATCTTCACGACTAGTGCAATTTCACCGGGTCTATGGTTGAGACAGCGTCCAAATCGTTACGCCTTTCGTGCAGGTCGGAACTTACCCGACAAGGAATTTCGCTACCTTAGGACCGTTATAGTTACGGCCGCCGTTTACCGGGGCTTAGATTCGCTGCTTCGCTAATGCTAACAACTCCTCGTGACCTTCCGGCACCGGGCAGGCGTCAGACCCTATACGTCGTCTTACGACTTCAGCAGAGTCCTGTGTTTTTGATAAACAGTCGCTTGGACCTATTTACTGTGACCGATCTTAGCTCGGGGAGTAAATCCCTTCACCGAAACCGGCACCCCTTCTCCCGAAGTTACGGGGCAATTTTGCCGAGTTCCTTAACCATAGTTCTCCCGATCGCCTTGGTATGCTCTACCCACCCACCTGTGTCGGTTTGCGGTACGGGCTCCTCAGAGCTCCCTAGAGGTTTTTCTTGGAAGTATGGGCTTACTAGCTTCACTCAATTGCTTCGTCCGACACCTCAGCCATCACGAGAAGCGCATTTCACTACTTCTCAGCCTACGTGCCATCACGGGGACGTCCAGAACCCCGCCTAGCTACCCTGCTCCGTCACCCCATTGGTGATAACGCTCTTTTGGAGGGACAGGAATTTCTACCTGTTGTGCATCGACTACGCCTTCCGGCCTTGCCTTAGCTCCCGCCTAACCCTGGGAGGATTAGCCTTGCCCAGGAAACCTTGGGTTTACGGCGGACATGTTTTTTACATGTCTCTCGTTACTCATGCCAGCATTCTCACTTCTGGACAGTCCACAGTTGGTTATCCAACTGCTTCAACCCGTACAGAAAGCTCTCCTACCACCAGTACAAAGTACTGATCCGCCGCTTCGGTACAATGCTTAGCCCCGTATATTGTCGGCGCATGTCCACTCGACCAGTGAGCTATTACGCACTCTTTAAATGAATGGCTGCTTCTAAGCCAACATCCTGGTTGTCTGAGCAAACGCACATCCTTTGCCACTTAGCATTGATTTTGGGACCTTAGCGGGCGGTCTGGGCTGTTTCCCTTTCGAATACACAGCTTAGCCCACATATTCTGACTCCCGGATTTAGACCCTATGGTATTCGGAGTTTGATTAATCTTGGTAGGCGGTGAAGCCCCCGCAACTATTCAGTGCTCTACCCCCACGGGTAAACATCCGAGGCTAGCCCTAAAGCTATTTCGGGGAGAACGAGATATCTCCAGGTTTGATAGGCCTTTCACTCCTATCCACAAGTCATCCCCTCAGTTTTCAACCTAAGTGGGTTCGGCCCTCCACGGGGTCTTACCCCCGCTTCAGCCTGCTCATGGATAGCTCACCTGGCTTCGCGTCTACGACATGCGACTAGCTCGCCCTATTCAGACTCGCTTTCGCTGCGGCTCGCTTTCTAGCTTAACCTTGCCACATATCGTAACTCGCTGGCTCATTCTACAAAAGGCACGCCGTCACAGACAAAAGTCTGCTCCGACTGCTTGTAGGCAAACGGTTTCAGGTACTATTTCACTCCCCTCATCGGGGTACTTTTCACCTTTCCCTCACGGTACTGGTTCACTATCGGTCACAAGAGAGTATTTAGGATTGGAGGGTGGACCCCCCAGATTCCCACCGGGTTTCACGTGTCCGGCAGTACTCAGGTGCCACACGAGAAGACATCGCAGATTCGCGTACGGGGCTTTAACCCTCTTCGGCCGACCTTTCCATGCCGTTTTGCTTCCACGATGTTTTGTAACTTCTGTAGTGTGTGGTCCTACAACCCCGAAAGCGCTTGCGCAACCTCCGGTTTGTCCTATATCCCCGTTCGCTCGCCACTACTTGGGGAATCTCGTTTGATTTCTCTTCCTCGGGGTACTGAGATGTTTCAGTTCCCCCGGTTACCTCTTCTTCGCCTATATATTCAGCGAGAAGTACTAGACGATTAAATCTAGTGGGTTTTCCCATTCGGAAATCCACGGGTCACAGGTTATGTGCACCTTACCGTGGCTTATCGCAGCTTATCACGTCCTTCATCGGCTTCTTGTGCCAAGGCATCCACCGTTTGCCCTTACCATCTTCTTTTCAATGGTTTGAACATACTAGTATGTTGTCCTCTTTTCAGAGAACATACTCGTTAGATGCGATCTTCTTGAAGAAAATCGAATTAATCACACTATGCAGCTCTCAAGGTACATAAGGGCGAACCCTTATAACCGGATACTGTGCTTTCGCATACAAAGACAAAAGATCAAAGGACTTTGAGCAGTCGTACTCTTATAAAACATAATCAATCTAGATGAGGGTATCTCCCTAGAAAGGAGGTGATCCAGCCGCACCTTCCGGTACGGCTACCTTGTTACGACTTCACCCCCCTTACCAACCACACCTTCGGCGTCTCCCTCCTAAAAGGTTAGGCCGACGACTTCGGGTGCAATCGACTCGGGTGGTGTGACGGGCGGTGTGTACAAGACCCGGGAACGCATTCACCGCGGCGTGCTGATCCGCGATTACTAGCAACTCCGACTTCATGGAGGCGGGTTGCAGCCTCCAATCCGAACTGGGACCGGCTTTAGAGATTCGCTCGCCCTTGCGGGTTGGCAGCTCATTGTGCCGGCCATTGTAGCACGTGTGTAGCCCAGGACATAAGGGGCATGATGACTTGACGTCGTCCCCACCTTCCTCCGGCTTGACGCCGGCGGTCTCGTATAGGTGCCCGGCCGAACCGCTGGCAAAATACGACGAGGGTTGCGCTCGTTGCAGGACTTAACCTAACATCTCACGACACGAGCTGACGACAGCCATGCACCACCTGTGTAGGCTCCTTTCGGCCACGACGTTTCCGCCGCTTCACCTACATGTCAAGCCCTGGTAAGGTTCTTCGCGTTGCTTCGAATTAAACCACATGCTCCGCTGCTTGTGCGGGTCCCCGTCAATTCCTTTGAGTTTTAGCCTTGCGGCCGTACTCCCCAGGCGGGACACTTAATGCGTTAGCTGCGGCACGGAAGACGTATTCTCCCACACCTAGTGTCCATCGTTTACAGCTAGGACTACCAGGGTATCTAATCCTGTTTGCTCCCCTAGCTTTCGCTCCTCAGCGTCAGTTATGGCCCAGAAGGCCGCCTTCGCCACTGGTGTTCTTCCTAATATCTGCGCATTCCACCGCTACACTAGGAATTCCACCTTCCCCTACCAAACTCAAGTCTGCCGGTATCGGGAGCGAACGGAGGTTGAGCCTCCGGATTTAACTCCCGACCTAACAGACCGCCTACGAGCGCTTTACGCCCAATGAATCCGGATAACGCTTGCCCCCTACGTATTACCGCGGCTGCTGGCACGTAGTTAGCCGGGGCTTCTTCTGCAGGTACCGTCACTTATCGCCTCGTCCCTGCTGAAAGCGGTTTACAACCCGAAGGCCTTCGTCCCGCACGCGGCGTCGCTGCATCAGGCTTTCGCCCATTGTGCAAGATTCCCCACTGCTGCCTCCCGTAGGAGTCTGGGCCGTGTCTCAGTCCCAATCTGGCTGGTCGGTCTCTCAACCCAGCTACCCATCATTGCCTTGGTAGGCCTCTACCCCACCAACAAGCTAACAGGCCGCGGGCCCATCCTTCTCCGCAAAAGCTTTCTCAATGTCGCCATGCGGCCACATTGAAGTATCGGGTATTATCCTCGGTTTCCCGAGGCTATCCCCAAGAGGAGGGCAGGTTGCCCACGTGTTACTCAGCCGTTCGCCACTTTATACACACCTAAAAGGTGCTTTAACCGTTCGACTTGCATGTGTTAGGCGCGCCGCCAGCGTTCATCCTGAGCCAGGATCGAACTCTCCATTCAAAATGTCATAGGCAAAAGCCTATACAAGTTAAAGAAGGCGAGTACTTACATCCTGCTCTTAGATCCCGCTGATCTCGGATTCGCTGAAATATAAGAATTGACGTGAATTTACATTCACATTCGATAATTTCGCTAGTCTGTCTTTGTTGATCATTTCTGATCACAGTATCCGGTTGTCAAGGTTCACTGCGCTGCGCATTTATTAACTCTGGTCTGCGTCGCGCGGGGATTAACTATAGACGCAACGCCACTCATTTCACACAAAAAATCCCGTCTTCACAAATCCTCCACAATTCGGGATTGAGGGGGATGTGTCGGGTGGGATTTGAGGGAGTGGTTGGAGGGGTTTTGAGAAGGTGTGTTGGGTGGAGTTTGGTTGAGTTGGGTGCTTACGCTTCGTTGCGCACAATCTCGCAGGCAGCAAGAAGAAACAGCTTTAGAAACGAGAAGACCTGCTGCAAGAGAAGCGCAAACTTGCAGGAATTCAAAACCTACCCAAGCGGTTTCATGGGCTCCCACGTGGAATCTCGATAAATACTCCGCGCATCTCGCCAGCCCTTATAGAGCCTCGCCCAACCAGAGCGAACATGCGCGCGATCAACGAGCGCGATGCGTATGAGCTCTTTTGCAAATGTCAGAAATGTCCCCAAACCAAACAAAATACGATGATAATCGCCGTGTTCTTGGAAATAGCGAGCCATATAGCCCCGATTGCGCGTAATGTAATAGCGCGTCATATCGGACGTAGAATTTAGCTGTCTCACCGAACCGATACCTTGTCCAGGTACTTCTCGACACCGACGCAGCACAAAGTCGGGAACAAAAATCGGTTGCGTTACCTTGCTCGCCAGATATCCGTACAAAGCATCATCCCAGTAAATAAAGAAGCGTGGATCAGGCAGACCGATCCGCTCTACAATCGAGCGGCAGAAAAGGGCTCCTTCAAAGCACATGACATTACACGCCCGATACGCCACTCCGTCAAAGCCGGCCTTTGCAAACGGATTGTAAATACCCATTGACGTGCTAAAACGATACTGCCAGAAAAACGGCGAACCATCAACATCGTAACGTTGGCCTTGGATGACCTCGGCCTTCTTACACCACTTATCAAGATGCTCAAGCCCTTCGGGCAAAACCGCTACGTCATCATCCATAACCCAAAACCACTCGGCCCCAAGCTCATATGCCACGCGGACGCCCTCAGAGAAACCTCCGGAACCGCCGGTGTTTTCGGCCATCGGGACATACACAACGCGAGAAGTGCCGCCTTGTGTATCCGGATCGTCGGTGGTATCTCCCCACTTCTTTTGAACCTTTGCTGCAAATCGCTTGACGATATCGGACGTAAGACGGGAGTTTTCATTGTCAACGACAACGATTCTCCACGGCGCACGTGTAAGATCCAGAATGGATTTCAGCAGGTTGGTAAGCAGTTCTTGACGCTTGTATGTCACTATGACAAGAGCAGGACGGTCCATAATCCCCCGAAAAGACGAATTTATGTTACAGATGCGTTTGTATGCGGACGCCTCTCGGTATAGTATAGAACAGCTACAAAAAGGAGTCCGCATGAGTAATTCCAATACAAGCGCTCATCTTATTTCCGTCATTATTCCCATATACAATGTCGAGAAGTACCTCGCACAATGCCTTGCCAGCGTGCAGGCGCAAACGTATGCCAACCTTGAAATCATTTGCGTCAACGACGGATCAACGGACGGCTCTTTGGCCATTCTTGAGGCTCACGCAGCTCAGGATGAAAGAATCACTATAGTTGACAAGAGTAACGCAGGCTATGGTGCCGCATGTAACCTTGGGCTTGCCGGGGCTCACGGTGATTGGATTTCCATTGTTGAGCCGGACGATTACCTTGAACCAAATACCTACGAAATGCTTCTTGCACAAGCTGATGCCCTCGGCGGCAATGCGTGCGTCGATATCGTACGCTCCGCATACTGGCGAGTTTTTGACGGCGAGAAGGGAGGGCACATCGCAAGTGCTTCTCATGCACAACGCTCATCCGTACGAGCCCAGCGCATACCGTGCGCCTATAAGGGTCGCGTCAAACCTTCTCACCAGCCATTTTCTATTGAAGAAGGCATCGAGCTTCTCCTCCATCATCCCTCCATTTGGGCTGCAATCTATCGACGCGAGTTCCTACTTGAACACGGTATTCACTTCAAAGAGGTTCCCGGTGCCGGCTGGGCAGACAATCCGTTTCTTGTGGCATCTCATTGTGCAGGAGCGCGCCTTGCCTATGTTGACCGGGCCGGATATTGCTATCGCGAAGACGGTATCGCCGAGGCACGCGCGTTTGCGGAACGCTCACCGCTCACCCCTCTTGAGCGATGGAACGACATGATGGATGAAGCAGACCGTCTTCATGTTACGAACAAAGACATCCAACGGGCACTGACGCTTCGCGGCATTACCTATGCGCTTCTCACCAGAGATGCTCTTCTCGCACGTGCACGAGCAGGCCTCTCTGATAAAACCGACATCCGGGTACACACTCTTCTTGCCAAGAGTTTGCGTCGCATGGACGCCGAGCTTGTATTTTCAGATGCGAGAATCAACTATGACGGCAAAGCCTTGGTAGCAGGAATGCAAGAGCTTCCTCTTCCAAAAAAACACAGGGCGGCGCGTCTTGCATATCTCGCTCGAGAAGGCTTTTATCGAATCGCGACGGCAGGGCTGCCTTTTGTGTTTAACTCTCTCAAAGACCGTAAGAAAACGAAGGCAGAAAAACAGGATTTGCGAACCACGTATAACCGGCACAAGAAGAGCTAGGGCGCATAGTATAGGCAGACTGGATAGACAGACTGGGTAAACTGGGCAAACCGAGCGGAGTCCGACCGCCTAAAAGCGCGTCAAATACCCATACGACAAATACCCGTCACTGACTCACCAGAAGGCCGACGCCCTGTCCGAGGCTCGTTTGGTCAAGCGTTGTTCCCGCCTCGTCATCCGAAGCTTCAACTTCAAGCCGATTCAGATTTGAAACACCAATGGGCTGTACGATCTCCGCGAGTTCCAAAAGCTCATTTGGTTTCATGTCGGTATAAAGGGTGGAGAGGAGCTTTCCGGAATTGTTGATAAGCGCTTGTGCACCGGATCCGGAAAGACCGGCTATTTCATCCCAGCTCTCCTGCGTTGCCACAATGACGTGGGTCATTTTGATATTTGAAGCAGCTGCCAAAGGTGCGATACACGCCTCGGCGCCTCCCTTTTCAAAAAGGGCCTCCAAGGTCGTAGTCGCATTCTCTGCATCCGTGGTGTCCGTAACGGCCGTATTAAGAGGTAGCTTTACAAGAGTTCCGGTTCCGGCGCTCTTATTGAGTACCAAAAGCGATGCCGCCTGAAGTTTGCAGCCTTCTCCTCGAAGCTTATCGGTTGTCAGAAGAAGTACGCTGGTAAATTCATCTTGTGAGCGCGTATACCCCGCCACTTCATCCGAGGAAACCTTCTGCTGTGCGAGAGCCGAATTAAGCCCATGGTCTCCCAGGTGAGACTCAAGTTGCACACGGTTCCAAAGCGTGACGCATACGAGGGTAACCACAATGCAGACGGCGACAACCACACCCGCCCCGATAATGTTTCGATACGGATTGTTATCACGAGGAACATCAATGCGTTCGAACTTCTCGCGCTGCCTCAACATGAAGGCTCCTACCCCGATGTAATGTGTACTCTCTTCTCTTTCATTCTGAAGGCAAGTTAAAATCAAAGAAACGTATGATTGCGTGAGTGGTAGAAACAAAGCGGTGAGCGGCTCATTATTTACGTCTCACACGGATATCTCTTGTATGTTTCTCTGTGGCACGTATATATCCCTCCATAACACGCACGTCCGTTGTTATGGAGCAAATCTATTTTTACACGCTCTTTTGGAAATCCTCAGTCTCCGGCCACGAACTCAAAGCTCCGTCGGGATACAAAACACCGGTAAAAACCAACCCCTTCGCAGGCGCTGTTGGCCCGGCCTTTTTCCTATCGCATGCGAGAAGCACTTCGCGCGTCCAATTAGTTGCGCGATGTCCACGACCCACTTCAACCAGCGTGCCAACCATGGTTCTGACCATGGTATGTAAAAACGCATTGCCGACAATATCAATGGCAATGAGCTTCTCGTCGGCCTCTTGTATCTCTGCCACCTGTATGGACTCAACATATCTGTGCGTTGGCTTATCGACTGCCGAAAGAGCTTTGCAGAAACTTTTAAAATCATGCTCACCCACAAATATCTGGGCGGCTTCATTCATGGCCGCAACATCCAAGGCACCGTTATACCACCATGCGTGATCCCATGCCAAAACAGGCTTTAAACCTGCGGAAATACGATAACGATAGCTTCGCGCAAGAGCATCAAAACGGGCCGAGAAGCCCGGCTGTGCCTTGTATATCTCTTGAATGGAAATGTCATCATCGGTCAATGCGGTAAGCGAGCGCAACAGCTGTCTTTTGGGAATCTTTGCCTCATGTGCGTCAACGGGAACACTTACATACTGAGCAAGCGCCGACACACCCGCATCGGTTCTCCCCGCACAGGTAAGTTCAACCGGGCGTCGAAGCACGGTTGTAAGTGCCTGCTTTAAATCTCCCGCAACCGTACGCTGCTTTGGTTGTTCGGCAAAACCGGAAAACTCCGCGCCTCGATACCCGAGCTTTATAACAAGCGTTGCGGCAGGCAAAACAGCGTCGTGTGCATGTGCCGTTTGTGGCATGTTTTCCAAAGCAACCTCCTTTGCACTTCTTCCGTTAAACCAGCGCTACACCATCATACAGACAAGAACAAAAATCGTCACAATACCTGCAGCCGCCCACATATACCCACTCGGACGTACAAGCAAGCTCGTCTTGGCATGCGTACCGAAGCCGCGGTCAGAAAGCGTGCGGGCAAGTTCTTCAGAGCGACGAAAAAGAGAAACCACCACGGGAACCAGTACCGAAAACCATGAGCGAACTTTTTCGATACGTGTCTCTTTTTCACAAACGCCGGCACGAATGCGCTGTGCCGTACGAATTCGATCCACCTCTTCAAGCGTTAAAGGGATAAACCTAAGCGCAATAGAGGTCATCAAACTAAGAGCGTCAACGTCCAAGCCAACTGCGGCAAAGGGACGTAAAAAGAACGCAAGTGCCTCGGTTATCTGCACGGGAGACGTTGTCGCTGAAAAAACCAGCACAAAACCAAGCGCCAATGAAATACGCATCACTGCCCAAAATCCCCGAAGCGCCCCTGTACCGGAAAGCCCCAAAATACCAAAGTGCACATCGGAAGTACCAAATAAAACCACGGTGTTGGCTATAAGGGAGAACGCGAGCACAACAACCATTGGCTTAAGCGAATACACCGCTTTGAGCGGTGAGGCCTTTGACATTACAAGCATCCCCGCAAGCAATACACCCATACCAAAAATTCCAAAAGGCGCGTGCGCAATAAACGATCCCGTTATGCATACACACAAAAGCGCGATCTTCAGACGCGGATCATACCGGTGAAGTGGCGTTTTTGCACTCCGATACGCGCCGATACTATCAGTCAAAATCCTCACCGCCCCTCAACTGCATCAAAAGCTGCACCTCAGGCGGTGCCTCAAGATCTGCTTTCTCGTAGATATCCTCCTGGAATTGAGCCTGTTGCGCGCAATGGGTACCAACGATTTTTCCGCCTGCCATAAACATCACGCGATCACACACCTCAAGCCACTCCCCTACGTCATGGGTAATAACTATCGTTGGCACGCCGTGATCTGCATACGCTTTTACCATGTTTCGTATAAGCTGCCGAGAAGCTCCGTCAAGCCCCGCCGTCGGTTCATCTAATACCAACGCATCAAAGTGACACGCCACAAGACCGGCGAGTGCCACACGGCGAAGCTGGCCCCCCGAAAGTTCAAACGGGGAACGTTTGAGAATCTCAGAATCTACATCTACCTCATGAGCAGCTCTATGAACAGAGTCTTTAAGCGAAGAAGCCGAAAAGCCTCGTACCCGAGGACCATAGGCAATGTCGTCAAAAACGGTATCCGCAAAGACTTGATTTTCGGGATTTTGAAATGCCAAACCGACGGAGCCCACAGATACCCGTGCTCCATCAAAGACCGCCTTACCTTCATCCGCCTCAAGAACTCCTGCAAGCACGCGAGCAGCCGTTGTTTTGCCCGATCCGGAACGGCCGGCCAAAAGGACTAATTCACCTTTTGACTCCAAAGATACCTTGTCAAGCGCACGCGTTGTCTCAAAAGTCAAAGATGCTCCGCGCAGCGCAAGAGTGTGCGCATTGAGACACGCATCTGAATCGACATCGCAATTAAGCCGAGCATGAGATGAGCGTCCACAAGAAGAACTTCCCTCCAAAAGAAGGCTTTTTACTTCATCTTGAAGCCCCTTCTTACATAGATAGCGCCCAAGAGCCTTTATGTCGTGTGCACCCGACAGATCAAATCCCTGTGCCACGGCCTTTTGTAGGACGCGCGCATACCCAGTATGCATAAGGCCCGCTGCAGCTGCACGGGAGGCATCTTGGAGAAAATCATTTGGAGAGCCGCTCCATGCAATCCGCCCGTCATGAAGCCACAACACCCGCGACGCACCAAACAAAGACTCCACCGAATGTGAGAGCTCCAGTACCCCAAGACCCGCCGAAACAAGAGAGGTCACAAGCGAGCGAATCTTTGTTCTTGTTCTTGCATCGAGCTGCACATATACTTCATCAAGAACAAGATAGTGGGGAGAAAGCGCAAGTGTTGCAGCAAACGCAAGAAGCTGTTGCTGACCACCAGAGAGTTCATATGTTGTGCGATCACGCAGGTGTGCAATGCCACAAAGCTCAAGGGATTTTTCCGCACGCGCAAAAACCTCCGGCTGAGAAAGTCCTAAATGAGAGGGACCAAAAGCCACTTCTTCAAAAACAGAGGCGCTTATCAGCTGGTTTGCAGGATCCTGGCGAATCAAACCAACCTGTAAGGAACCATGTGTTGACGAAACATCGGCCGTATTCGTACCGTCAACACATACCTCCCCGTCTGTCGGCACAAGAGATCCGTTCATAAGGCGCGCAAGAGTTGTCTTTCCGGAACCGTTAGAGCCCAGAAGTACCACGCGCTCACCGGCAGAAAGCTCCATCGACACGTCCTCAAAAACGGACGGAGCATGTGGATAAGAAAAACTCACGTGAGTTACCGATATCATAAACACCTCCTCCACTCAATAGCACAAAGGCCCCAGCATACGCCAGGGCCTCTGTAATAACGTTGCCGTATAACCTTACTCAGCGGTCTTTTCAGTTTCTGCCGCAGTATCGGTCTGCTCCTCTTCGGCTGAAACCTCAGTCTCAGCAGTCTCTTCGGCCTGAGCTTCCTGAGCGGGAGCGGCCTCTTCCTTCTCTGCTTTTACCGGAGCAACCTTGGTTGCCTTGGCCTTAGCTTTCTTGGGCTCTGCCTTTTTCTTAACGGGCTCGGTAACGAGCTCGATAATAACAATCTCAGCTGCATCGCCCTTGCGGGGACCAAGCTTTAGGATGCGAGTGTATCCACCCTGGCGATCTGCCCACATGCCCTGTGCGACCTTGTCAAAGATCTCACGAACGAGCTCGGCGTCGCCAACCTTAGCGATGGCAAGACGACGAGCATGAAGGTCACCACGCTTTGCCCACGTGATAACGCGATCGACCTCCGGACGGATGGCCTTTGCACGTGACTCAATCGTCTTGATACGGTCATTTTGGAACAGGGCTTGAACCAGGCTCTTCTTCATTGCCTTGGTGTGGCTGGCATCAGTGCCCAGTTTCATGCCCTTCTTTTTGTTATGCCTCATAATGAGCTTCTCCTATGCGTATAAGCGGCGTGGGTTAAGCCTTAAGGGATAGGCCCATAGCCTCAAGCTTTTCTTTAACTTCTTCGATGGACTTAACGCCAAAATTCCTGATATTAAGAAGATCGTTCTCAGAAAAATCAACGAGTTGACGCACCGAGTGAATGCCTGCGCGCTTGAGGCAGTTGTATGAACGGACGGAAAGATCCAAATCCTCAACCTGCTTATCAAGTTCGCTGTCATCCTGAACATCTTCACTTGCAAAAATCGAAGTTTCCTCAAGAGACTCATCGACCTCAGACAAACCCATAAATGCACCCATGTGCTGATTGATGATGTTTGCTGCCTCAACAACTGCCTCGCGAGGACTGATGGCGCCATTGGTCTCAACTTCCAAAACCAAACGGTCATAGTCAGTGTGACGACCAACACGGCACGGCTCAACTGCTTTGGCGCAGCGACGAACCGGCGAGAAGATAGAGTCAACGCTGATAAAACCAATGGGATCATCATCGCGCTCATTATCTTCACCGGATACGTATCCACGACCCTTACCGATACGAAGCCTCATGGCAAGATGAGCTCCATCGGAAAGCGTGCAAATATGCTGCTCTGGATTAACCAGCTCAAAACCTGTTGGTACATCGATATCTGCACCGGTAACGACCTTCGGCCCGTCAACCGTAATAGAAGCTTCTGCCTCGTCAATATCTTCAAGTGAGCGGAAGACCAGGCACTTAACGTTCAAAACGATATCGGTGACGTCTTCATATACGCCATCAACAGTTGTGAACTCATGCTGGACACCGTCAATTTGAATTGCCTCGACTGCAGAACCTTCCAGCGAAGAGAGCAGCACACGACGAAGTGAGTTGCCTAACGTATCGCCATATCCGCGCTCAAGTGGCTCAGCACTTACACGTGCGGCGTTTGCGCCAATCTCCTCTACCGACACGCTCGGTCGGATAAATTCGGACATTGCTACCTCCAAACGGTGTCGGCTTACTTAGAGTAAAGCTCGACAATCAGCTGAGCGTCGATGTCGAGGTCAATCTGATCACGGTTAGGAAGCTCAAGTACTGTACCCTGGAGCTTATCAAGATCAAGCTCAATCCATGCAGGAACTGCTGTATGCTCGGAGGCAATCAGTGACTCTTTGATGGGGAGAAGATCTTTTGCCTTTGAGGAAACCGCAATAACATCACCCTTTTTGATTCTGTAGGAGGGGATGTCAACGCGCTGACCGTTTACCGTAATGTGTCCGTGCCGAACTGTCTGACGTGCTTCTTTACGAGTACGAGCAAAGCCAAGACGGAAGACGACATTATCGAGACGAGTCTCAAGAATACTCATCAGATTGTCACCGGTAATGCCGGGGTTCTTCTTTGCAAGCTCATAATATCCATGGAACTGGTTCTCAAGGACGCCGTAAATAAACTTGGCCTTCTGCTTCTCGCGGAGCTGCATGCCGTACTCGCTCTCCTGACGGCGACGACGACGTGGCTCACGGTGAGATTCCTTATTGATGCCCATCACGATGGGATCGATGCCAAGCTGGCGGCATCTTTTAAGGACCGGGGTCCTATCAATTGCCATTGCTTGTCCTTTCGTGGCTAGTTGCGACGGCGCTTTTTAGGACGGCAGCCGTTGTGTGCAATAGGGGTCTTATCCTGAATACCCGAAACCTCGAGGCCTGCAGCCTGGAGAGAACGGATGGCGGTCTCACGGCCGGAACCGGGACCTTTAACAAAGACAGCAACTTTGTGGAGGCCATGCTCCATAGCTGCCTTTGCAGCGGCCTCAGCTGCAAGCTGAGCCGCAAACGGCGTGGACTTACGAGAGCCCTTAAAGCCGACGGTACCACCGGACTGCCAGGAAATAACATTACCCTGAGGGTCAGAAATGGACACGATCGTGTTATTGAACGTGCTCTTGATGTGGGCTTGTCCCACAGCGATGTTTTTGCGCTCAGAACGACGAATGTGTGTAGTGCGAGCGTTTTTCTTCTGTACCATGTACTTTTACTCCTGCCTACTTCTTCTTGCCGCCCACCTGACGCTTCTTACCCTTACGGGTACGGGCGTTGGTGTGGGTACGCTGACCGTGGACAGGGAGACCCTTACGATGACGAAGGCCACGATAGCAGCCAATCTCCATCAGACGGGCGGTATTTTGACGCACTTCACGACGAAGATCGCCTTCTGTGGTGTAGTTTGCATCGATATAATCACGAATCTTGGTGACCTCATCTTCGGTCAGATCCTTGACTCGTGTATCAACATTGACACCAGTCTCGGCGCAAATCTTGGTTGCGCGAGTCTGACCAATGCCGTAAAGATAGGTGAGTCCGACCTCAACGCGCTTATCGCGTGGCAGGTCGACGCCGTTAATACGGGCCAACTTGGTGCTCCTTCCTTAGCCCTGACGCTGCTTATGGCGCGGGTTCTCGCAAATCACGTAAACCTTACCGTGGCGACGGATGACTTTGCACTTGTCGCACATCTTCTTTACCGAAGGACGTACCTTCATTTGTGTTCCTTTCGGTTCTGCTGACACGAACTATATATACTCGCCCAGCCGCAGGCGTGAAATACAAACGTATCTTGGATAGGGCACGTATTGCTATTTATAGCGATACGTAATGCGTCCCCTGGTTAAATCATAGGGAGAAATCTCTACGACAACCTTATCACCAGGGAGGATACGGATATAATTCATCCGAATCTTGCCGGAGATTGTGCAAAGGATGGTTTTACCATTCTCGAGCTCAACGTTAAACATGGCATTTGGCAGGGGTTCCAATACCTTACCTTCCAGTTCAATAGCGTCTTGTTTGCTCAATGTTTATCCTCTCGACACAATGACAGCAACATGGAATCATACCAAAATATGTTCTTCTCGTCCAATAAAAATAAGAAGAACATATATGTTTTTTGATTACCGAGAAGAGCCGTGTATTTTTATGCTTCTCCGCCCTGCATAGGACACCATGGTCCTTCAGAGTCGGCCGTTAAAATAACAGGTCCATCCGCAGTAATGGCAATGGTATTCTCATAGTGAGCGGCGGGAAGGCCATCGTCGGTAACAACCGTCCAGCCGTTTTCAAGAACCGAGCACTCGTAGGTACCCATGGTAATCATCGGTTCAATGGCAATAACCATACCTTCTTGAAGTTTGACCCCTCGACCACGCTTTCCGTAGTTTCTCACTTCAGGATCTTCGTGCATCACGTGACCGACACCATGGCCCACAAAATCTCGAACCACTCCATACCCGTGAGATTCGGCAAGCTCTTGAACCGCAGCACCGATGTCACCCAAGTGGTTACCGGGAACGGCGGCTTCAATACCGGCCTTCAAGCAATCGCGTGTTACCTCACAGAGCGCTTTGGTCTTCTCGTCAACTTCGCCGACATAGAAGGTCCACGCATTGTCTCCGACCCAGCCATTCAGTGTGGCACCCGTATCAATGGAAATGACGTCGCCCTCTTGCAACACGACGGCGTTTGAAGGAATGCCGTGGACGATTTGCTCATTAACGGATGCGCAAACGGTGCCGGGAAATCCGCCGTATCCCTTAAATGTCGGCACGGCGCCGTGAAGGCGAATAAAGGCTTCAAGTGACTGATCAATCTCAAGCGTGGTAACACCCGGCTTAATCATTTGACCGGCACGGCGAAGAGCAGCCTTAGAGAGCGCTCCTGCGGCCTTCATCTCTTCAATCTCTTGCGGAGTTTTAATGTTAATCATAGGGAGAGGAGCTTCTTGACGTCAGCATACACTGCGGTAACGTCGCGATCTCCATCGACCTCCTTTAAAATGCCGTGGCCTTTGTAATACTCAATAAGCGGACTTGTCTGGCTCTCATAGACATCCAGGCGGTTTTTAATCGTTTCCGGTTTATCGTCATCGCGCTGATACATCTCCCCGCCGCAATTTGGGCAAGCATCAGTGCCGGCAGGAGCGGTATACCCACATGACCTGCAGGTGCGACGTGAGCTCAAACGCTCGATAATGACTTCGGGCTTCACTGAAACGAGAAGTGCGGCGTCCAGAGAAAGTCCCATCTGAGAAAGCTCTGAATCAAGGGTGACCGCTTGGGCGGTATTCCGAGGAAATCCGTCCAAAATGAAACCCTTTTGTGCATCGTCTGCACCAAGGCGTTCCTTTACAAGATCTATTACCAGCTGGTCAGGAACAAGCTGACCTGCATCCATATACTTTTTTGCCTCAACGCCCAAAGGAGATTGAGCTTTTACCGCGGCTCGGAGCAAATCACCGGTGGAAATATGAGCCAGACCAAAATCAGCAACAAGACGCTGAGCCTGCGTTCCCTTTCCGGCACCCGGTGCACCAAGAAGTACGATATTCATACACGCATCCTTTCTTCTCCCACAAGTTCTTACTTTCTTAAAATAAGAGGCCCGTTACCAGGCCTCTTTCGTTTTACTTTTTGACTTACTTAAAGAAGCCCTCGTAATTATGCATCTTTAGGTGACTCTCAATGGATGCGAGCGTATCCATGGCCACGCCGACCATAATTAAGACCGACGTTCCACCAAACGCTTGTATCAAAGGGTCTCCCGTAAACCAGAAGATAATGGAAGGAACCACCGCAAGCACTGCCATAAAGATTGCTCCCGGAAGAGTTACCTTGTCAATAACAGACTTGATATAGTTCGCAGTAGCCGCACCTGGTCTCACGCCGGGAATAAATCCACCCTGCTTCTTCAGCTGATCTGCGGTCTCCTCTGGATTAAATACCATGGAAGTATAGAAATACGCAAAGAAGACAATGAACAGAACCGACAGGGCCCAGTTGACCCATCCTTTAGAGAGAGCCGACGCAAAGGACTGCACCCATCCCACATTGGGGAAGAAAATGGCAATCTGCGCAGGAAGATAAAGAATAGCCGATGCAAAAATGATAGGAACGACACCTGCCGTATTGACCTTGATGGGCAGATATGTTGACTGACCGCCCATCAGCTTGCGACCAACCACACGCTTGGCATATGTAATGGAAATACGACGTTGACCACGCTCGACATAAACAATGATAGGAACGATGAGCAACATAATAACAATGGTTGCTACCGTAAGAATCACGTTACCGCGCGTGGTAATCGAGGAAACCAGAGCCGCAGGAAGTCCTGCCATGATGTTGGTAAAGATAATAAGAGACATACCATTACCGACGCCACGCTGGGTAATAACCTCACCAAGCCACATGATAATAATGGCGCCAACAAGCATGGTAAAGACTACAAGAATGTTCTCAAGTGCCTCAGGAACGCCTCCCATGTTGGCAAATGACACACCATAGCTCTTAAACATAAAGAGATAGCCAACGGCGTTCAAAAGGGCAAGGGCAACGGTAAGGTAGCGCGTATACTGCGTAATCTTACGCTGGCCGCTCTCGCCATCTTTTGCAAGCTCTCCCAAAGATGGGATAACCGATTGCATCATCTGAAGAATAATCTGCGCCGTAATGTAAGGCATAATTCCAAGGCTAAAAACGGACATATGCGAAAGAGCGCCACCTGAAAACAGGTTCAGCACCGCCATAGCGCCATTGGAAGCAAGACCATTCTGGTAGCGAGCAAGCATGTCTTGGAACGGAGCACCCGGCACCGGGAGACGGGCACCAAAACGATACAGAAGAAGAATCAGTATCGTCAGGAGGATTTTATTCCTCAGCTCCGTAACGCGAAACGCGTTGGCAATTCCCTTAAACACTACTCTTCCTCAACCTTTCCGCCTGCTGCTTCAATCTTAGCCTTTGCAGCAGCAGAGACCTTGTCGACCTTGACGGTAAGCTTCTTTGAAAGCTCGCCGGTACCAAGGACCTTAACGGGAATATAGTTGTGCTTAATAACACCCTTAGCGACAAGTGCATCTGCATCAACAGTATCACCGTCAGCAAAAAGAGCATCAAGACGAGAAACGTTCACAGGAGCGTACTCGCAACGATTATGACTGGTAAAGCCGGGGAGCTTCGGGAGACGCATGGCCAGCGGCTGCTGACCACCCTCGAAACCTGCACCCTTTCCGCCACCGGAGCGAGAGAGCTGACCGTTCATGCCACGGCCGGCAAAAGTACCCTTGCCGGAACCGTCACCGCGGCCAATGCGCTTACGATTTTTGCGCGAGCCCTCAGCGGGGCGAAGATCTTTGAGCTGCATGTTACTACCTCTAGTTCTCTTCAACCTCGACAAGGTGCTTAACCTTGAAGATCATTCCACGAATGCTTGGATTATCAGGCTGTTCAACGGTGCTACCGATCTTGTGAAGACCGAGGGCCTTCACCGTAGCCGTCTGGTCCTTTTTGACGCCTGCATGCGCGCCTCGGACAAGCTTGATGGTTAGGCTCTTAGCCATCGTTAGTTCTCCTTCCCGACGAACATCTCGCGGGTGGTAATGCCACGACGCTCAGCAGCCTGTACAGGGCTTGAAAGCTGTTTGAGGCCTTCAGCTGCTGCCTTGATGATGTTAAGGGCATTGCTTGTGCCCAAAGACTTAGAAAGTACGTTGGTGATACCGGCAAGTTCGAAAAGTGGACGGATAGGGCCACCGGCAATAACACCGGTACCTTCAAATGCCGGCTTAATCAAAACAGAACCCGCTCCGAAGTGACCAAGCACCTCGTGAGGAACGGATCCAGACTCGGTAAGCGGAACCTTAAACATGTTCCTCTTGGCGTCCTCAACACCCTTTTGAATGGCGAGAGGCACCTCAGCCGAGCGACCCTGACCAATGCCGACATTACCTTTACCGTCGCCGACGACCACAAGGGCCACCAAAGACATGCGACGACCACCTTTAACGGTCTTAGAAACGCGGTGAATATAAACGACGCGCTCCTGAAGATCCGTATCCTGCTGGCGCTTACGATCTCGTGCCATTGAATCCTCCTAGAACTTCAGGCCCGCGTTGCGGGCACCGTCTGCCAAAGCTTTAACGCGACCGTGATAGATGCGGCCACCGCGATCAAATGTGACCTCGGTGACGCCCTTCTCGATAGCGCGCTTGCCAATGAGCTCCCCTACGAACTCTGCTGCCTCTTTGTTGGAACCAACAGTGCCCTTTGCGCGGAACTCAGCGTCAAGCGTTGAAGCGGAGCAGAGCGTTCTGCCGGAAGCATCATCGATAACCTGAGCATACATGTTTGCATTTGTGCGATGCACGGTAAGACGCGGACGTTCTGCGGTACCAAAGATTTTGGCGCGAACGCGGCGCTTACGGCGGGCAAGACCCGCTTTTTTCGCCTGCAACTTCTTCATTCCTTCTCCTTAAACCTTGCCGTCACCTGACGGGGTAACGGTCTTTATACATCGTAAGGCTGCAGCACTACTTAGCGGCCTTACCGAGCTTCCTGCGGATGTGCTCACCCTCGTAGTGAATACCCTTGCCCTTGTATGGTTCAGGCGGACGCTTCATACGAATCTCTGCCGCTACCTGGCCAACCTGCTCTTTGGAAATACCCTTGACGACAATGTGAGTATTGTCGGGAACCTCAAAGGTAATGTCATCAGGTGCGGTATAAACCACGGGATGAGAATAGCCGAGAGATAAATCAAGGTCCTTGCCTTTGAGCGCTGCACGATATCCAACGCCGGTAAGCTCAAGCTTCTTCTCAAAGCCCTCAGAAACGCCAATAACCATATTGTGAATGAGGGTGCGAACAAGACCCTGCTGAGCGTTGGACTCAGAGGACTCATCTACGCGAGAAACGAGAATCTCCTCGCCCTCCTGCTTGATAGCTACAAGCTCAGAGAACGTACGGTTCAGCTCGCCTTTGGAACCTTTAACGGTTACGTGCGTGTTATCAACTGTCACAGTGACTCCAGCTGGAATCTGGACAGGCTTCTTACCAATACGAGACACGGCTGTCTCCTTTCATTCCTGTCAGATTTACCAAACGTAAGCGATGACCTCGCCACCGACGCCGGCCTTGCGAGCGTCGCGGTCGCACATCATGCCACGAGACGTGGAAACTACCGCTGTACCAAGACCACCGATAACACGGGGAAGCTTTTCAGCAGTAGCGTAAATGCGCAAACCAGGCTTGGAAATACGACGGATACCGCGAATGGTACGGGCGCGCTTCTCGCCATATTTAAGCGTAATGTGGAGCGTTTTCTGAGGCTTGGTATCTTCTACCGTATAGCCCTCGATATAACCCTCCTCAGAGATGACGCGAGCAATCTCAACGAGCACTTTGCTCGAAGGCATGGAAACACTGTCCTTGCCGGCTGAGTTTGCGTTACGAATGCGCGTCAGCATGTCCGAAATGGGATCGGTAATCTTCATGTGATCCTTCTCCTTTGTTAATGATGAAACTGCGTGTCTGGTTCGTTTGCGCCCTTAGCGCAGACGCCTTGACGCCAGAGCTCCCTATCCTACCAGCTTGCCTTGCGGACACCCGGAAGCTCGCCTTTGTTCGCCAGCTCGCGGAAGCATACACGGCACAGACCGAACTTGCGATATACGGAGTGGGGACGCCCACAACGCTGGCAACGGTTCTGCGCACGAGTAGAGTACTTCGGCTCGCGTGACGCCTTGACGATCATCGAAGTTTTAGCCACAAATCCTCCTTCAAATGCAACTAGGCGGATGCCTAGAAGATTCCAATAGTCGTACTTAGTCCTGCTTGAACGGGAAATGGAAAGCCTGAAGCAGCGCCTTGCCTTCCTCGTCTGTCGTAGCAGTCGTAACAATGGTGATATCCATACCGCGCGTATGATCAATCTTGTCAAAATCGATCTCGGGGAAGATAAGCTGTTCGGTTACGCCCATGGAGAAATTACCACGGCCGTCAAAGCTCTTAGCAGAAATACCACGGAAGTCGCGGATACGAGGGATTGCCACTGAAATCAGGCGATCCAAGAACTCCCACATGCGATCGCCGCGAAGAGTAACTTTTGCACCAATGGGCATACCCTGACGAAGCTTAAAGGTAGCGATTGACTTGCGTGCATGAGTGACAAGCGGCTGCTGGCCGGTGATGGTACGAAGGTCTGAAACTGCACCGTCAATTGCCTTTGCATCGGTTGCCGCTTCACCGACGCCCATGTTCACGACGATCTTCTCAAACTTTGGAATCTGATTGACGTTGGCATAGCCAAACTGCTTTTGCAGGGCATCGCGAACGCTCTGGTAATACTCCTCTTTCAGACGAGGAACATACTTCTTTTCTGCCATAGCATCTCCTTAAATCCTGGGGGTTTACGTGCGGGGACCGCCTCGCACCTCCTGGTTTGGCACGCCAGGAGCCATATGCATCTTTCGACAGAACTATCCTAAGAAAGACGCAACAAACTATATTAGCTGTTATTGCTCTGTAGGGAAACAACAATTTTCAGCTTTGTACAAATCGTGAACGGGCGCATACCTTCTCGCGCTAAAGCAAAGCCCATTCCAGGAAACGTCCTTCACCCGACTCTTCATTGGAATACGTCACAAACCGTGCCGCACGCAGGACATTCTCGTTACCGTTACCCATGGCAACTCCGATACCTGCCGTTGCAAGCATCTCTTTGTCATTGTCGGCATCGCCAAAAGCCGCGGCGGTGGCAACGGAAAGTCCCAAATGCTTGCAAAGCCACAGAAGCGCCGTACCCTTTGACGTACCTTTTGCTAAGATTTCTGCCCCAACTCCCATTGAAGACGTTACGCTAAACGCTCCTACCTCAGCGAGAGCCGCCTCTACGCGCGGACGCACCTGGGCATCCATATCCTCACTCCAATACGAACCCAAGCGTTCAATGTCATCGAGCGCGGAGATAAAATCTCTCGGCGAGCCCTCATACGGTATACGTGATTGAAGCATGAACTCCTTATGATGTTCGGGCAGACGGAAGAGCTTCATCTGTTCTCGCCGAGCATTGTCGGTATAGGCTCTCCCGCCACTAAACACATCAAAGGTTACCGGCAAATCCTTCATAAGCTCAAAAAGCGCCAGCGCATCCTCTTTTTTAACATGCGATTTATACAGAACTTCTTCGGTTCTGAGATCATTTACCGTAGCGCCATCGGCGGTGATGGCATAGCGAGACGCGGGATGAGCGAGCACTTCATGAGGCAAAAGCGACAACGCTCGCCCGCTTGTGGGTACAAAAGGGATTCCCTGTTTCGCAAGGTAGTCAAGAACTTCAAGGTTCTTTTCGCTTATAGATTTATCGTTTGAAAGAAGAGTGTCATCCATATCTGAAAAAACAATATTCACCTGCAGATTAGACGGACGGCGACTCTTCATCCATGTTTGCTTTTTTGCCACAAGCTCCGAAAGCGGCAGTTCATTATCCGGCAGTGAGCTACTCAAAAGTCCTCCTCGAGACAATTTAGATGCGATACATATAGGTAAAAACGTCTTCTCTCTGCATATTTACCTGCACACCCAGCTTTTGAGCGAGAGCTTCCAAGTCTGTCTTAACTGCCGAGAAGTCTGTGCTATCCATAAGCTCCACAAACATGGTCATCGTAAAAATGCCCGAAAGGATTGTCTGGGTAATATCTAAAATATTTGCTTGTCTCTCTGCCAATGCAGACGCCACCGCAGCAACAATGCCTGGAGCATCTTTACCGAGCACCGTTACAATAGCTCGATCCTTCATACCTTTTTTTGTAGCGCTCACGCATCCCCCTTGAATTCATGCATTTGTCATTTCCTTATGTTGTATTGTATCTAGTATCTCTCAACTATACTTCACCAAGCAAAATACCAAAACGCGATGAAAACTTTGCCTGAATATCGTCTGTTGAAGTATGAAGCGCTACGGCAAGTTCGTAAAGTGACCGCATACTGGCCATCTTGAAGATACGTTCATGCGAAACAGGCGGACGCTTATTTTGTCCGCGCGCATGGGTAATGCGCGCTCGAAACGTCTTTGCGATACTCATGGTGTCTTCGCACGAACCTTCGCGAATGGCCTGTCTGAAATGGGCTTCTTCGAGCGAGTTGTTGTGTACATGAAAGGTATTAAGCGAAATGGCGGGGTACTTATCGATAAGCGCTTCCGCCTCTTTTGATGACAACACACTGCGCAAACGCGTTTCTTGAACGAGAGGAAATGTGATTTGAATAGGATGTTTATGACTGATAGGCACTAAGGTATAGTAACCATCACTCCCCTGTATAACTGCTGAAATCTGACAGACACCCTGACCCGGATGCACGACATAGTTGCCAACAGCATACATAGCGCAACTCCCTTCGAATTACGCTCAAGTATATCAAAAAATCTTTTAACTAATTGGTCTACCTGCTGTTTTATGAGAAATGAATTGTCCGTAGGCTGCTTTGTGACCTGACAATCGTGTCAGGCAGTGGCACACGCGACGATCCAGTTCACCAAATTAGCCGCAACATTGCCGGTTCGCTCTGCAAGCACATGACCCTTGTCCCAAACCAACGTAAATGCGACATTCTTTACGTCTTTGTAATGCGTCAGCGCAAGCTTCATGTTCAATGAAGTGCAGATGGACGTCTCCGAGTTTTGAACGCCTTCATTGATGCGCCAATACGGAGCCACCTGTGCCGTTGCAAAACCTTGCGATGTACCGCTTATAAAATAAAGCGGATTGAAAAGAGAAACCCGCGTAGGAATATCGCTTTCAAGTGTATCCTTAAGCGCAAGATCATCTTTCCACGCTTCCGCATACTCTTTGTTCCAGCCTGTCAACGTGCCATACGTATCGACATTTTTCGATACCAAATCACCCATAATCTTGTCAAAATGCAGCGTGCTCTTCTCGCCAACTCCAAATAACTGATTCGCGCGGGTATTTCTATCCACGGCGTCAAACGCTCCCACGCCAAGCGATGCCGGACGCATGGCTGCCGAGAAGTCCTTGAGATTTGCAATGCTTACCGTTTGGCGATGCAAATTGTACGTTAACCAGGAAGTCTTTTCATTAAAGGATTCAAAGTAATGGTCGATTGAGTCAAAAATGGTTGATTGTACCTGCGTAACGCCGGTAGCGGAAGCACCGGTAGAGCTCGAGGAAGACGATTCGTTGTGTTGCACCTGAGACTGACTTTGATCCTGTGATTGTCCCTGATCTTGCGGTTGTCCCTGTTGACTCTGTGCATCCGCACTTTTTGTGGCGTCGGTTTGAAGCACGGCCGAGGGAGTCTCTACGCCTCTGGATTTTGCAAGATTTGGATCTCCGGGGAAAAGCGGATCTTCAAAGCGCTGCGGTGTTGCGGTGTAAGGAAATGAAGTCTCACGTGCAAAATTGTTTGCCGAAGTTTCCAGCTCAGCTTGAATGATTTCCATGTAGGAGCCCATAGTGTAAACACCGCTGTTTGTTTGATCGAGCTCAAGCTTGTTACCATCGGAATCGAGGAGATCCATGGAATTCACCCATGTTCCGTAGGCGGTCGCAAGATCTGACGAGAGAGCATGGGTCCATGTACCTGAGGCACGCGTATCGCCGTCAGCATACTGACCTGCAGACCATTCATACGCTGCATCGGCAACGTCAAATGAAGTAGAAGGACACCAAGAAGCGCTTCCGTAAATGGCATCGGACAGACTTGTTCCTTGTGTATCATGCGTTGCTGCGCCGATGGCGTCTAAATACGGTGAATACAGAGGACTGTCCCCGCTCGTACCCAAAACGGCACTGAGACCTCCACCGGAGCTGAACCCATATGCAAAAACTTTAGCTGCATCACACGGGAGAGAAGCGGCGTTGTAACGCAAATACCTGATGGCAGCCTTAAAATCAACTGCCGGCCAAGGAGAGCCTCCCGCATACAGATCATCGGAGCCGCTTGCGGAATCATATCCGGCACTTCTTCCTCGGAAACCCGCATATACATATATACAGCCAGTCTCAAGATACGTTGAGAGTCCCTCGTAGCTGTACTCGGTCGGACATGCCTGCGGACTCAACGTTCCGGTATTGATGGGCATGGCAATGGGAGCCGTAGATGGCGTAAAGCTTCCGACGACTGCCTTTGTGTTTATCTTGCAGGTATACGTCTTGTTGCTGTTCTTCTCGCCCGTAAAATACTTTCCCGGCACGTAAATGGACAGAGAGTTATACGTCTTGGACGCCGGCTTCATGCAATATTGAAGGCCGAGCTGATAATACACGTCATTATCTTTATCGTAACTCCATGCGCCCATATCAAGCGTTAATGATTTGAACTCCTCAAGGTCAACTGAGGCAGGAGCGTTTTTTGAGGAATCGCCCTCCTTCTTCTGCTGAGGAGAGCACGCACAAAGAGCGCCTACGGACGTAGCACCCGCGGCTGCTAATGCAAGGAACTGTTTTCTCGTGAAGTCCATATTTCCTCCCGAGGCCAGTAGTACTCATGGTAACCAATTTCATTCCATAACCGTTTTATTGTATTAGACTTCACGTCTATATGCCGACATTTTGCAACAATTTCCGCCCAAGGGGTATGAGCCGAGAAGAGCAAGGAGCTTATATGCCGACAGTCTCAAAGAGTTATACAATTCTTCTCGCCAATACTTCTTGTCCAATACGCACAGTAGTAGCAGCAATAACGCGACAGTTTTGACAGTAGTGACAATAGCGGAAGTAACACGGCAGTTTACGGTTTAGAGTTATAGAGAAATTGACAGGAGAGATAATGGCGCAGGTAGCAAACTTCTTTGATGTAATGAATCTAAACGCCCTGCTTACTCGTCAAGGAATTGCCGCTGAAGTTCATCTTCGAGACGCGTGCGGGAGACAAACTCTTTGGTTTGAATTGCAAGACGACGCTACAGATACCCTTGCAAAAGCGCAAAATGCTGCGACTACGTATTTTGCAAGCAAAGGTAAGACCATTGAATTTGATATCGCAAAGGGTCTTAACTTTTGGATAAAGTAATTTTATCGTTGACGACCATTGTGAGTCTGCTATAGTAAATAAGCTTTCAAAGCACTTATGGCTGGGTAGCTCAGTTGGTAGAGCAGGGGACTGAAAATCCCCGTGTCAGGGGTTCGATTCCCTTCCCCGCCACCAGAAATTTTCAACCTGCATATCCTCTGATGTGCAGGTTGTTTTACTATAAGGGCGTTTTCTCGACAAGAGTACTTTCTCGACGCTTCTTCTCAAAAATCAGCCTTCATGTAAACTTCTCATCTACCTAATGGTTAGCCTGTCCACGAACGGCTTCTACAAGCTTAAACACATCTATGCCAAGAGCTTCCGCATACGAGTAAACTTCGCCAAGTTTCAAACCGCGTTCACCACTCTCAACCTTTGATACAAATGACTGTGGAGTTTTAAGCCTCTGCGCAACGGCAACCTGAGTCAACCCCGCATCACAACGAAGTTTGCGGAGTGATCGTCCTACAAGTCTGTTAGAAATCTCATACATAAGGTGCACGTTAAAGCTATTACCCTAAATAACCCAAATTGGGATATATATCATCATGTCTGTTAGGGTGTATCCATCAAGGAAATACCCCTTGTCTTTTTACCAGAACAAGGGGTAGAAGAAGTCTTTCTATCGTTGTTGAAATGGCTTACAGAGGCTCAGCGTCAAGAACTCTTAGAAGCCGCCGCCTCCTCCGCCTCCGCCAAATCCGCCGCCGCCGCCAAAAGAGGCTCCACCGCCAAAGCCGCCGCCAGAGCTATTACTTGAGCTTGCAAGTGAGGCCGTAGATACGGTATGGGAAGAAGCAACGGTACTGCCAACAGCAGAAATAGCATTACCATGACCAAAAGAATCCCCGTAGTAATACCATCCATACACTGGCATAATGCGAGGGTCTTCCAAAATTTCAGGACACGACACCTTAAGCTGCTCAATAACTTTCTCGGAAACACCTAGTGCAACAGCCATTACCAAAAGTTTACTCCATAGAATAACATCCTGCGGTATCGCTTCCTTAAGATGTGTAAAATTCAATAGCCAATTTCTTAGTGCCTTTGTTTTGGCAAGCGTTTCAATACCATCACGATTCATTCTGTCAAACCCTGTAATGGTAAGACCGGCAGCAATGCCCACAATAGCAGCAGGCACAACGCCAATGAGTGTATTAAGAAAACCAATACCAATGCTGAATCCCGCAATAACACCAAAAATAACAAAGCAAAATTCAATGGCAGCAACAATTATCATTGTGCTCGTTCCGTGAAAAGGAACGGGGTCTTTACCAAAACGAGCCTCATAAGCAGCCTTTACGGCATCTTCCCATTTATCGTACGCATCCGAAAATGCCTCAGCGTGCTCTTTCGCTACCTTTTTAACATCGTCCATCATAAGGCTTTCATCAGAATTTCCTGCCTTTGAGGCTATTGTTTTGAAGAAGAGGTTAAGGGCAGCCTTATCAATTTTTTGTGCCTGTGTTGCCATACTTCCCGTAACGTTTTTCCCCGTACTGACCGGTGCATCTTTAAGCTTAGTAAGGCAAAAATCATCCTTCTCTCGACCAAAGGATTTTTTCACTTTTACCTTATCCAGGCGAATTGATTTTTCATCACTCAAATGCATAAGCGTTGCAGTAAGCGCGGACGAATCAACCTCTTCTCCCCTATACAGCATGCCAATAACCGCAGGGTGATCTCCGGAGGGAACATCCCTGAAATACTCATCGGTAAATTCAGGAGCCATCACCTCACGGTACTTTTTGCGCATACGAACCATGAGAATGAAGCCTCCCACCGCAAGTATCACGGCAAGTGCATAGAACCCATAGACGATGACACGAGCAAAAGCCCGCTGTCTGTTGGCCTTATCTGCGAAACCTTGTTCCTCAGAAAGGATAGAATTCAGCTTAGAGCCGGATACGCCGCGTGCCTCTGACAACCACTCAGCAGGAAATACGATACGAGTCTCCGCAAAATCCGATTCACCGATTCCCGGGAACCTGCAAGTGACCGTTCCACCAGAAATAGCAACACTTCCGTCAAGAGGACCGTGCGCCCATGCTCTCACTGTACCGTCTCCGGTGGTTGGATTTTGTCCGGCCGGAACAGGAAGATTGATCGTGCACACCACGTTGTTTGAGCCGGTTTCCCAGCCATCGGAAACAAACTTCCAATAAAGCTCTGAGGTGTCGTCCCATTTGGTTGCCACATTGGTAAGTGTATAAGAGATAGTAATGTCGGCGGTTTCGTTGCTATGCGCTGAATAAATTTTCAGCTGTTTTGCGGAACTTAAGTCGCTTACCTCATAGTACTCAGGTCCAAAGCCTTCATCAGACAATGTCCTCGTACCGGCCTTATCCGCTACAGTCACGCCCCTAAAAGTAACGTCAACATTCTGACCGTTGGCCTTATTAAATCCTTGCGGAATCTTCCAGTAAACCCCGTTGTACCTCCCTGAAAAGTCGAATGTACGGGTTTCTGTTACATCTATCGTACCATCCGAATTAACCGTCGCCGAAATGGTAACATCTGTTACATTCAAGGACTTTGCATAGGCAGTATGAATCGAAGTAAGGACAGTAAGACAGATACAGGCCACTATAAACGTAAAGGTTAAACACAGTTTCTTATACGCCTTCGAGGATAGCATGCGTGACATAGTAACTCCTTGAATTGGCTATACCCACGATTCACTGACGTTTACAGGATACCACCCAACTAAGACAATAAAAAAGGTTTTCCGAATCTTGGCGCCGTAAACGCAACGCGTATCACTACCTCACGTCTCTATTTTTAAGGAGTCATCTCTTCAATTACCGCCGGAGGTAAGCCTTCATCCCACTGCTTACCTATCTCATCTGCTTCAGCTTGAGTGTAAAAATCTTCTTGATTCGATTGACTCCGATTGTCTGTATCAACAAAAGGCACCTTAGATATGAGGTTACTCCTCGAAGGCTTCTTTTTGCAGAAATCGAACAGACAGTCGTAGCAGACTCCCATATCTTGAAAAAGTCCTTCTCCGCATCTTGGACATATTTTGACTTGGTAGCTCATACTCTTCTCCTTTTCTTTTGGAATTTCTTCTTTGAGCTGCGGAAACGCACATATCTGAAATAAAGTAATGCTCTCCAACGTCAAACCATGCACCTGCATCCGAATATCTCTCAAAAGTACTGTAGGCTTGTGGACATGAAAGAACTTTTCCTGGCAAGACATTTCTAAACGAAGCAAGCACCTCACCATACTGAGACATAAAAGCAACATCGATATTCTGTCTCATTCCAAAGGTATGAATGGAGCGGCATCGCATAAACGCCACTGCTTCGCTACTACAACAAAAACCAAGCAGACCAATCAATCTCTCCCGATGTGTCTGCAATAATCGAAATGTAAAGCGCGCACTTGAAGCTTCTGATTGTAAGGTTACTTTTATCATCTAAATCACAACTCCAGACTTAAACATATCGACAACAATTGACTTTTCATGTGACAACTCAAGCGGAGCGCTGTACGAGACAATTGGGAGATTAAGATTTCTGGGCCAAGGCTTAAACTTCAAGGTACAGACATATTTCACATAGTGAGGTAGAAGGCAATTAGTAAGCGATCCCTCGGCAAGCCCTTGGTCTTCGCAACGAACAGAAACGGAACAGGAGCCCTCCCTTTGCAATCCTGAAGCTATATCTCCTTCCAATTGAGCGCATAAAGCACCCGTATCTACGCCTTGGCTTGGAGAAACAGCTTGAGAGATAACCGTATCCGAACTCAGGACATCAAATGCTGCGCAAGCGTCGATAAATTCCATAAGATTAATCGCAATCAACGCTACTACCACAACCACGGGAATAAGGACGGCAAGCTCAACGGTCATTTGTCCGTCTTTGTTATTCAGAATCTTCATGTTAATTTCAACAGCTTCTTGATATTGACTTTGATAGGAATGCTTCCTCCTACAATAGGAATGGGAATTTCGGCTAATGTGATTTCAGAAGGAAGATCTTTTATTACAACTCCCCCTATTACTTTTGCATATTCCATAAAACTCCCTTGCTCTGGAAGATCAAGAATTGCCTTACGTATGGTTGCTTCTTTTGAAAATCCAGCTCGAGAAAGAATATTCTCACTGTTGGTAAGTACTGGTCGCTTCAATCTCATATCAACTGGTTGAAGCCCCGCTCCTTCTATTAACGTTTTCAATTTTCCTTTGAGCCATGTACCGACACCTGAAAAAATACCATCAAGCTTATCGAGAAACCCTGTTGCCTGAGAGCCAATCTCCTTGTATGCCAATCCATAAGAAACCAACAAATTTCCCCAAAGCCCGAAGATGTCATCTGCACCTTTACCGATAAATCCTGCTTTTTTGGAAAGAGAATCAAAAAAATCCGCTAATACATTGTTTTCTTTTGTAGCCTCATCAGGCGCAAGTACCGCTCCTGATATAGCCGAACCCTGTGACAAACGTGAATGTGCAGCAAAAACCGCAGAAATAGAGCTCGCCGGAAGTTCCGTTTCTCCCCTTGTTGCGATAGCTACACAGCCCCATGCTCCGGGTGGACAAAGTTTCGGACGTATTGCCGAAAGCTCTTTCAAAATTTTTTCAAAGAGATCTTTTGACTGTCTGGCGAGTTTCTTTACTTCCTTATCAATTTTAGCAACCTCTTCTAATGCCTCTTGATAGATTTTTGCCTCGTCGCAAACGATTTTCCAATAATGCTCAAAACCATTCTCGATTGAAGTGGATGCCGAAGCCACCTTACCCATATCTTCAACGCCAAGCTTGCAGTACGGGCACTTCTCCACAGTGCCTGCGTCTAAATTAGAAAGCGAAGCATATTGACTAATTTCCCCGTGTCTTCCAGGACAATTTACGTCTGCATGAAGAACGGTCTTTCCCTCCTCAACTGAGCAAGGCCACAGTGCATCGGTATATAAAGACGTTTCTTTCATTTCTTGCACGTTACGAGGCAGTTCGGGAAATGCACATTGGACCGTACCATCCTCATTTTCTCGATAAGACCCGCTGCAAATTTTTTCATATGCGTATTGGTAAAAAACTTTTCGGCAGGCTGAATCGTTCCTTTCTTCTCCGGTAGCTCCCCCAATAACCTCCTGTACTTCTCGCGCCTTGTAATATGCCCGAGCGCGCATAAGAGGGGCACCAAATGACCATGTCTCAACAGAGTTATAGAAAGGATTGCTTTTCCCGTCGAGCATGGCGAGAGAGTGCGTCCTCTCGTACATACAAAACGAAGGGGAATTACCGCAATCTGCTCTCCATGCCCTCTCTTTTGCTTCATTTGCCTTCTTCTGAGCTTTTTCTTTTTGCTCCGTCTTGTCTTGGATTTCCTTACTCTTTTTGGTAAGTTCCTCATCATTGATATCGCTATCAAGCGAACCAAACTCAGATTTTGACTGTAGAGGAAACGGAAGAGCAGCGCCCGTATAGTGCAAAGACCCCTTTGAGTTTGAGCGTATACACGCATATGATTGAGCCGCGATAAGAGCGGGCATGATTTTTTCAAACGCTTGGAGTCCTTTTACAACACTCTGAGAGAAATCTCTTCGTGCCTTTAGAATAGACGATCCTGTTTGGCTTAACTTTGCCCCCGCAACTTGAAGTCCAGGAACACACGATGTTATCAACCCTGCACCAAGGGCGACAATACCCGTAAGACCCATACTAAGAACACTCGCATCCAAAACGGTAGCCACGGTTGTATATTTTGCAACAACGTTTTCCCCGGCCAGGGCACCCGCATCAGCGATTGATTGTGTCTCGTAACTGTCTGTCAGAACCTGCCCTACGGAAACCAAACTGAAGAGGAGTGCAAGAACAACAAGCAAGGTTGTTGCCATGGCAACCGTTGTAAACCCTCCTGAATCATGTACAAAAATGTTCATAAATGGCGCACGGTACATCTCATCAGATTCAACGGGCATCTGAGATTTTGAACGCCCACATAGTGCGCCTCTAGCTCCACATATGAATCCATTCTGCATAGGAACCTCCAAGCCACTTGGGGCGAATCTTTTCTTGAATGCGAGTTGAAACGACATATCCTTGTCCATCATTTTTACCTGCTAAAGAAAGCAACCACCCAACAGGAGGGAGAGGATGCATGTGTCCCGTTATCTTGACGTGAACTTCTTGGTCATCCTTTTGCAACTCAATGTTCCAATCATCTCTCCCACCAACATGAAAAAGAGGAATTTCTGGAATAGCACTGAGACGTCTTTGTACATAACTCCTACATTGATGCACGTCAGTTGATGTGCCATACAAACGAGCAGCCTCAGATGCAGCTTCACTCATAACGGTCCTGGTATACAAAATGCAAACAGGCTGTAGTAATACCGCAAAAAGAATCAAAAGAATCGGAAGGAGAATCGCTGCTTCAACAGAAGATTGTCCTGCTGTATCGTTGAGGGCACCTCTAGTACAAAAGCACATCTTTAAATGTCTTTGAAAATTCAGGAGATAATGCATGAGATGCCGCACGAGTTGCGGACTCAATAAATAGCCCCGAATGCACAGCTTGCCACAGCGCAGTAAGAGTGACAACCATTGCGAGAAAAGCAAAGAGAACGACGGCATACTCCAAGGTTGATTGTCCACTTTTATCCCCTATCATTCTTGAGAGGCTATTTCTTGTATCTCTTGAGTCGTTACATGACATACGGCAACCTTTCGACTCGATCCTTCGTCACTAATGAGACATATATCAACCCATCCACTTCCCTGAAAAATACAGCTCCACACGTTTCCCAATACATCGAGATATCCGGAAAATATAGGGATTGAATCACCTCGCTCTTCATATGAGCGCAGCAGCTCTTCTCCAACTTCTTGAAACGACTTCGCACTTTCCCATGTTTGTTGCGGATTGGAAATCAATTTTTTATGAAGGTATTCAGATACTTGCTTATCTTTTGAAATATCTACTGGCCTTTGAGTCTTTTCACCAGGCTGTCCGGCAACACCTTGCTCAGATTTCTCTGATTCAGATGTAAGTTGTGTAGCTGTTTTGGGCAGCAACAACAGTCCTAACGTTGTGAAAGCAAGGCATGCAATAACAAGTATTGCCACTGAATGCTTTTTCATGAACATCACAGTGAGTTAATCCCTGTTGTAATTGCATTCCATAGCTCAGTGATTTTTCCTTTAAAGGCAATAATGGCAACTATTGCAATAACCACCAAAACTCCCACAAGAATGGCATATTCAGTAGTACCCTGCCCATCCTGATTGTAATAAAAGGCTTGCAGACGAGAAGTAACTCTACTAAGACGCGTTTTATCAAACATTTTATCCTCCTTTTATGAGTGTTTACCATACTGAAAGAGCCGGACCTAAAAGCGGTCCAAGAATTGCTATAAGCATTGCAGGAACAATAAGCATTCCTAAAGGAAGAAGCATCTTTACCGGCACCTTTTCTATTTCAGCTTCAAGTGCTGCCCTTTGATCATCACGAATTGTTCCGGCTTGCCGTTCAAGTGAATCCGAAAGAGGCGTGCCAAACGCAAGAGACTCGGTTACCACAGAAGCAAAACTTAAAAGAGAGGTAATGCCATATTCCGCTGCAATCTCTTCAAGCGCAGCAGATCTTGTCGTAGCACCCATCTGCCAAGAGAGCAGTGCCTGATTCATTTTTTCCGAAAGAACACCGCTGCAGCGATTGCAATATAAATCAAGTGAAGAATCAAATGAGAGACCGGACGACAGCCCTAACGTGAGAACGTCTAACATACGTGGCATTTCTTTAATAATAGCGTTCCGTTGATGTGCAATTCTCTTTCGTTTGGTCACTTCTCTTACTATTTTTAAGACACCCGCCATGCTCAAAATTTCTTGAAACCAAGAGTCTAAATGCTTGGATCTCAAGCCATAATCTTGAACTCCATGTTTCTGAATGGGATTTTTTGCACTTGTGAACAGCCATACCGAGCCCATTAAAGACCCTGCCGTACCTCCTATAAAAACGATATGTAAAAGCATTATCACAACACCTTTTTCATCAGTTTTCGAATGATAACTAATGCACCTGCATCCATTCCTAATGCAAGAAGCGTGCAAATAATTCCTGTCGTTGTAGTAAGACCCTTTTGAAAATCAGGAGAAATAAGTGAGAGCACGCCAATGAGAAGAAGCGGCAATAAACACACAATTCGCGCAGAGAGACGTACTTGTGCCGTTTTAACGGAGAGCAGCCGCTCAAACTCTGACTGTCTTTCTACCAATGTTGCCGTTCTGAGAAAAAGATTACGAAGAGGACTTCCTGTCCGATGAGATATAACAAGTGCGGTTGCAAGTAAACTTGAACCTGGAACAGAAAGATCGCAAGCAAGCTCCTCTACAACAGACTCAACAGGCATACCGCAGCGCAATTTAAGAGACGCTCGAATAAAATACTGGGCAACTGCTCCATGTGAATGATTCCCGACATATTCAATAGCCTGTGAGAGCGTCTGACCTGATCCCAAAGCAACCGAGAGTGTGCGATAAATTCCCGGCATACTGTGCGATACTTCAAGCTTAAGCTTCCGGCAGTCATTTTCATATTTCATAGGTATATACGCCATAAGAGCTATGGCAGTAAAAAAGACTCCTGCCACAGATCTAAAAAGCAACCCTATAAGAAATGCCACCCCTACAATGCTTAAAAGAATTTCAACGCATGACTCTTCAAGATCAATGTGAGTAATATCCCCATTTACCTGTTGCTTCCACATTTGTGCTACATGCTTCCAGTAAGGTATCTCACACAAACTTGAAATAAGCCTCGTGTGGGCAAGTGGCTGCACAAGGTTGATAATTATCGCTTGAACAGAAGTCCCGGACTTTGATGTCCCTTTCCAGATTTGTACAAACCCTAATAAAAGATAGGTAAGTGCACCTACTGTAAGGCAGAAGCACAAGATGCTTGCTTTTCCCATCTTTCCACCTCCTCCTGTGAAAGCCGTCTTTCTTTTTCTGCCGCCGTAATAAATGAAGGAACATGATTAAGGTGCCATTGCCGCGTAAACACATCAAAAGAAATACATTCTTTTATGCAAATAGTCCTATCCTGTTGCCAAAATAATTCCGAAATGGAAGTAACGTAACGTCTGCCATCAGGTAACCTTTGAGCCATAACAATGAGGTCAAGCGCGGATGCAATTTGCTCTTCAATAATATCGGCAGGAAGATCCATTCCAAATCGAGCCATAAGAACCAATCGCAAGATTGCTTCTTTAGCGGTACCTGCATGAAGAGTAGTCAGAGAACCATCATGTCCGGTATTCATCGCTTGAAGCATATCAATGCATTCTTCACCGCGAACCTCCCCAACGATAATCCGGTCGGGTCTCATCCGAAGTGCGTTTCTAACCAAACGCCTGATTGTAATTTCTCCTGTTCCTTCAATTGAGGCACTCCGCGCCTCGAGCCGCACAACATTGGGATGAGCATCAAAACGTAACTCTGCCGAATCTTCAATGGTTACAATTCGCTCTGATACATCAATCTCGCATGAAAGCGCATTGAGAAGGGTTGTTTTACCGGATCCCGTTCCTCCAACAACCGCAATACCTTTTCTCATTTTCACTGCCCAGGAAAGGAGTTGAGCAAGCCATGGTGGAAGTGACCCTAATTCAATCAATCGTGAAAGTGAAGTAATCTTTCCGGTAAAACGTCTAATAGTCACAGCAGGCCCATTAATGGCAATAGGTTCTGCCACTGCATTTACCCTATCTCCATTCGCCAGACGTGCATCAACAATAGGGCTCACTTGGTCGAGGCGTCTGCCAAGCGGCGCCAAAATACGATCCATAACAATAAGAATCTGCTCTGGAGAATCAAAAACTGCATCAGCTTCACGGATCTCACCGTTCTTCTCGTAAAAAAGAGATCCGCACCCGTTAATCATAATCTCCGTTACTTCAAGATCCTCTAAAAGTGGTTGAATGGGACCAAGGCCACAAATCTCATCAACTACTTGTCGAATGAGCTGTGCCGAAGTTTCGAGTTCAGGTGCATCAAAAGAATTCTTGTTGAGAATTTCTTGACATGCCACGGTCAATTCTTCGCGAACATAGCCAATATCGCCTTGTTTCATAAGCTGAGAAATAGTTGAAAGTCCTAATTGACTTACAAGTTTCTTCTTTAAATCAGACCTTTGTTGAGACAGTTGGCTGTTCTGGCCTAAGCCGCCTTCCCTTGAATCAGACGCATTATTTGACTGTGCTGCGTGTACACGCTCTAACACTGACACTTACCCCACCTCCTTTTGCTTTCTAAACAAACCTAAGAGACGGTGTTCGAGTGACCACTTTGATGCTTTGTTCGCTGCGTCGCATTTTGGTAGTGCTCCCAACCCTAAAAAGAGCTGAGCAAGCGTTGCTGCAAGCGAATTTGAAAAAGGTGAAGATTCCTGAAGCAGTATTGGCAGCTGCCCCGATGAAATGAGAGACAAGACATCAGAACCCCCATCAAAAACTTGATATTGTCGCGCCGCTTCAAGTCCAATTTCTGCTCGACCCGTAGAAATGTCTTGTCTCAGCCGAGGGTCAGCTTTGTTCTCAATACGAACAATCCGCGTGCGGGCAACACCAAGCCTCACTGCAAGACTGCTGGTCCTTGACATGGACGCAAGTGAAAAAACCGGTCTGCCTGTTACTATGACAAACCTGTCACTTAGTTGAGCTGCCTGCGCGACAATGTCCGTTGGTGTTGTTGAAGTGTCTACGATAACCACATCAACAATGCCCGAAATTGCCTGTATTAAGTTGCCCGCAAAAGGCGTAACCATCTCTGCCATTTCCGGTTTTAAGCAAGGTCCCCATAGCAAGATATTCTCTGCTGCCACAACGGCTGACGCCTTAAGCGATTCAATATCTCTCGGTTCATTGACCGCAAATCTTGCTAAATCATTCAATTTAGTGTGTGCAAAACAGGAGTAAAGATTTCCACAGGAAAGATCCAGGTCGATTAGGCCAACTTTCATACCCCACGAAGCAGCAATAAGAGCAAACGCGGCTGCAATGGTTGTTTTGCCCACCCCTCCTCGTCCTGAAGCTATTGTCAGAATTGGAGCATGAGAGATTTCAGAAGGCGGCACAAGGTTTTCTAATGTGGTGCCGGCTTTCGGAGAAGAAATGGAACTCGGAAATTTATCCAAATCAAAATCAGGCAAAGCCGGAAGAACATTGAGACCCCCGTCAACAATTTGGATTCTCCCGGCTTTAGCAAGCTCAATAATTTCGATAGGATCAAGTACCAAATCAATTCCGGCACGGGCGGCGCGCGATCTGAGGGATCCCGAGGCATTACGGCGAACGAGCACCACTGCACGAGCGTTTCCATCGTGTGATATCGCGGCAGCTAGATTAATATCCGAGACATCTCCTTGAAAGGAACCGATTGCTACCGAGTATTCATCAGGCCGAGCTTCACTCACTAATTGCCGAAGATCTGAAGCGCTTTTTACAAATTCACAATTTCCCATTGCACCTAACGAGGAAAGAACTAAATTAAGCTCAACGCGATGTGCAATATCAGAAAATGCAAGCCACTTCTCTTTTACATTCATTCTTCCTCCTCGCTTTCCTGAGTGGTAAGAGAACCTTCCTCGTCGTTTGTCTGATGAGTATCAACAGGTACATCGGTTGATTCATGTTCTTGTAGGGTATTTGTTATGCTTGGCTGTACTTCAGTTGGGGCATTTTCTGTTCCCAACTTCGACATATCAACTTCATCGCCAGGAACCACCAACCTAAGAGTTCCCTTCGCTTCAGCCGAAAGAATACTTGTCATGTCTTTTGGTAAAACTCCCACAGTTAGCGGTGTGCTGGAAATATAGGCACTTTCTCCGGTATCTGAAAGCAGCGTAATCTGCGTTGAGAGCAACCTGATGCCGTGATCTGTCATCTCGTACGCCGCAAGTGTTGTACCTGCAGCGACTTTTCCAACCAGACCGGTTTTCTCGCCATGAGAAATAGAGATCCCTACAAGGCCTTTAGGAACCGTTACGGTAGTTTCATTTGTCCGAAAATTAAGTTTGGTGAGTGGTGTTCCGGCACTTATAGGGATTGTTACCTGTTTGCCCATAATATCGTCGGCATTGGTAAACGATCCTTCGGGAGCAAGATCTGAAACCCAGCTTTTTACCTGCGTGTTAGATGATGAAATAGTATCTCCGGCCTCAATGGGTTTTGTGGCCACCACAAGATTTACCACTTCCCCACCGTAGCGCTCAATCACCTCGGCACGCGACTGCTCTGCCTCGGCTTTAATCTGGTTTCCATACACAATGCAGCACAACACCGCGAGAAGAGCACATGCACCTGAAAGTACGAATCTAAAACGACGTGACATTCAAACCCTCCAAACCGTCTTGGTAAGGAGATTGTCACTGAATCTCTCTCGCACGAAGTTTATTTTCTCAAAAAGCCCTTCCGTAATCTGACGCGTATCTGACACGAAACTGACCAAATAAGCATTATCAGAGGTAAAAGTTCTATTTCACTTTCATGTTAGTTTAAGTTTTGATGGAAACTGTCATATAAAAGTTTTTAGATTTTCATACGGTATACAAAACTCTTCGCCAAAAAAGAGTCTCCGTCTCAAATAAGAGACAGAGACTCCAGGTTCTTCTCGCCAGCGAGGTCTGGCCAGAAAGAAACACCTACTTTTGAAGAAGCTTCTCGTACACGTCGATAAAATCCTCGGCTATGACACGGAATGTTTCTGCCTGCATCAACTGGTCTTCTGCATGAATCAAAATAAGTGAAAATTCAATGTCACCCGAATTGACAGCGGACTGCTGAAGCAGGGAGAGGTGTGTTGCGTGGCCTTCGTTGAATATCTCAGTACCCGATGCAACATCGGCTCGGGCGCCATCAATATCCCCTTCCTTCGCCTTTTTAATTGCTCCGATATACATGGATTTTGCGGTTCCTACCGTAGCAATAATTTCAAATGCAGCTTCCTGAGCTGCGGTCATTTCGTCGTCTGCTGCCATGTACTTCTCACCTTTCACCAAAGATCTACAACGTGCAAGCTAATGGCTTACTTGTTATTGATAATCTCCTGCGCATCATCCAAAATCTTTGCGGCATTCATGCGTCCGTAATCTGCCATTGCGATAACGGCAACGGGAATATCACCGGCAGCAGCCTCCGCATCAGCTTTGGCATATGCAATCTGGGGGCCCAACAGAAGAATATCGGCTCCTTCGAGCATTTCAAGAGCTTTATTAAGTGGATTGGCAACAATCTCGACATCAAGCCCACGTGCAGCCGCTTCTTTTTTCATCTTCTGAACTAAAAGACTTGTTGACATGCCGGCATTGCAAGCAAGTAAAATCTTCACTTCATTCCCCTTTCAAAATTCCGGTATCGATATATGAGCCGGACGTATATAAACTATCCGACTCATATAATACGCATATACCTACTCAGAATCGGTATTCTTAAGCGCTTCCGCCTGCTTTGCTTGGACGCGCTCAGAAATGCGCATAAAGGGCAGGTAAATAGCCATCGCAAGTACAACCTCAATGACCTGCCAGATAACCGCACGGAAATCACCCGCAGTTGCAAGCCAACCGCTGATAAAGACCGGCGTAGTCCAAGGAACCATAGCAACGCACGGGCTGATAAGGCCAAGGTTAGTCAAAAGATAGGTCAGACCGATGAAAAGATCCGGGACAAGAACAAACGGAATGATCAGCGGGAGGTTATAGACGATGGGATAGCCATAGATAACCGGCTCGTTGATGTTAAAAATACCAGGAAGTAAAGACAGCGCCGCAACATCTTTGGATGCTTTGTTCTTGGAGAACAAGAACGTATCAAAGAGCAGCATCAACGTGCAGCCAGAACCACCGATAAGGGCAAAGGTATTAATAATCTGCATGTTCATGTAGTGATCTTGTGGGATAGGCTGACCGGCAGCAAAGGTTGCCATGTTATCCACAATAAGCATGGTCAGGATTGGCTCAACAAGAACACCGGAGATGGTGGACTGGTGAATGCCAAGGCAGAAAAGCAGGTTAGCAAAGGTATAAATGATAATGACGGCAAAGGGTCCGGCATTCATAAGACCCTTGAGCGGCGCTGAAATACCCGTTGCGATCAAAGCCATAAGGTTCGTGCTGAAGAAAACGCTCAAAAGAGCAGCAGCAAGAGCAAATACCGACAGCGTCAACATCATAGGAATCATTGTGTTAAAGGAGTCAGCGACCGCAGGAGGAACGCCTTCTCCAAGGTTAACCTTCAACCTCTTAACGCTTGAAAGCTTAATAAAAAGCGTCGTGGCGAGAAGACCAATGATAATGGCACCAAAAAGACCATTGGTACCCGTATAAGAAGAAGAGAAAACACCCGTAACATCCACACCGGAAATCGCATAATTTGGAGGGAAGTTTAAGATGAGATCTTTCATGGGAACGGTAAGCGGAGCGGCCGTCTTATCAACGGCGCTTGCAGCGTGAAGGGCAGCACCTGCCGTTGCCACAATAGTTTGAGGCATCATAATAATCAACGAAGCAATGCCGATGACTACGCAAGAAATTGCATTGTCAAAACGCTTATTTCGAGCAAGGCAATAACCGATAATGCCTGCAAGAATAACGGCAGAGAAGCTCAGAGTACCCTGCGCAATGGAGGCACCCCAGGTCTGGAACTTAGCAAGTGTCTCTGCGTCCCCGCCAAATATCCATGGGAATAAAACGTTGTTAATAAGTACTGCAACGCCGGCAAGAATATAGATAGGACTGACCGTTGCAAACGCGTCTCGCAGGCTCCTCAAATGTACTTGATTGCCTACTTTGGCCGAAACTTCCGCAAACTTGTCAAGAAAGGACGGACCGGTTTTCTCAGATGCCATAAGGCTCTCTCCTTTCGACTGCCGTTACTTAGCTAACGACATGAGTCATGGCCACTTGACGCAGCCAACTTGCTGATTTTTTAAGGCGACGCTCGTAGTTATTTTCGAGATCAACCTCAATAAAGCCATAACGATTCTTGAACGCATTTGCCCAAGACCAGTTATCGATAACTGCCCAATAATGATATCCACGGCATTTTGCGCCATCTGCAATTGCCCGCGCAATCCATTCCAGGTGACGACGGACAAAGTCAATACGATAGTCGTCTTGAATGGTGCCTGTATCATCCTTCTTCAGATACTCGCGCTCAACGCCCATGCCGTTCTCAGACACAAACCACTCAAGCTCGGAATACTCATTGCGAATCTTCATGGCAAAATCGTAGAGTCCCTGCGGATAAATTTCCCAGCCGCGTGATACGTTCATCTCTGCATCGGGCCAAACGTAAGGATCTGCAAAATTTGGAATTCCATTTTCATCGGTATCTTTTGCAGGAGCCTGTACCCGTTCCGGATGATAGTAATTACACCCGAGCCAATCGACCTTTGCATCAGCAAGAATCATCTTGTCTTCAGGGCGAACGGGTAACTTTACGCCGCGTTTATCAAGAGATTCAATCACATCCTGTGGAAGCTCTCCTTTTGTCACAAGGTCGAGCCACCAGCGGATGTTGACACCGTCTGTCATCCGAAGCGCTTCAAGATCTGCTTCTGTTGGGTTCTCTTTTGTATATGGTGGTGCAAAACAGTTAATGAGGCCAATGCGAGAATCCTCGAGCATGAAACCCTCTGCCTTTGCAGCATGGTACTCACGAACGGCCAAAGCATGAGCCACTGAAATGTTGTATTGCACGGCGCGTGCACGAGCATAGTTTTTAATAAAGGGATACCAGCCGCCTTGGGTATAGCGCATTTCCGGCTCTACGATAGGCTCGTTAAACGTAAACCAATAGCGAATTTCTTTGCCAAAGGTTCTCAATGCAAGGCGCGCGTAATGAGCGTATGCCTCAACTACTTCACGAGACTCCCAGCCTCCACGCTTAAAGAGATATTCCGGCATGTCAAAATGATACAGATTGATAAAAATCTCTATTCCTGCTTCTTTTGCATCAGCAAAGAGCTTGTGGTAGAAGCGCTCTCCTTCCGGATTCAGATTCCCATTTTGGTCCAACAATCGGCTCCATTGAATAGACGTACGCACGGAAGTGAGGCCAAGTGATTTTAAGAGCTTAAAGTCTTCATTATGACGACGGCTAAAGTCATTTCCGCCATACGATCCCACACGATTATAAAATGCGGTAATGTCAAGGTTTGACCAAGTATCCCAAAGATTTGGGAGTTTATTGCCATCCTGCCACATACCTTCTGTTTGTGGACCAGACATAGCGGCACCAAAAAAGAAATCTTTTGGCAACGTATAGGACATCTACACATCTCCTCCCTTATTCTTCTTGCCGTGTTCTTTGAAATACGGCAAATACATACTACTTTACATATCTTCTAATTAAAGTAGACATGTCAGGTTTACTACATATGCTATACTACAGCAAATTGAATAAAATGAGAACGACTAGTTAAAGAATTTTCGGTGAACGTTAGGGAGTAAGCCGCCATGCTTAAGTATGAACTGGTGATACAGGATCTTAAACGAAGCATCTCACGGGGAACCTATGCTCCTTATTCTCAACTCCCCTCCATTTCACAGCTCTGTAAACAGTATGGCGTAAGCAAGATCACGATTAATAAGGCACTTGAAGCCCTTCAATCACAAGGGCTTATCTCCCGTCGAAGGGGCTCCGGAACTTTTGTGAAGAAGCTCGAGGACTATGCCCAAATCAAACCGAGCCAGGAAGTTTCGGGTCAGATGGAAGGTTTCCTTGCAGAACATACCGCACGGGGCGAAAAAGTCCACACTAAGGTTTACGTCTTTGAGGTAGAAAGACCATCCGAATACATTGCACACGCACTTGACATAAATCAACAGGACTTTGTGTATCGCATTATCCGTGTACGCTATACCAATGATATTCCTTTAGTTATCGAATACACGTATATGCCTATCGACGAAATACCTAACCTTAAAATGACCCATTTAAACACATCAATCTATTCCTACATCGAGCACGATTTAGGGTTAAGGATAGCTAACGCACACCGTGTGATTAGAGCAGTGTTACCTACCGCAAAAGAGTGTAAGCGGCTTAATATCGAAAATGATGAGCCCATGCTTGAAGTTGAACAAATCGGATATCTTGATGACGGCCGACCGTTTGAATATTCCATCGCACGACACGCTCACGGATATGAGTTTTTGACCATCTCCACTCACTAATCGAAACGTCAATGACGCCATATGCTCTTCGCGCCTAAAATCTTCCTAAAGCACCACATCCGGGTCAAGCAGCCGGGAAGAAACTTGCATCTCATGCGCAAGAGACAGATATGCATCAACCTGTGCCGATGAGCACTCTCCTGCCCGAAGAGCTTCCCTCACGCCGCAACCCGGCTCATGCACATGGGTACAATCCCGAAACTTACAGGCAGTTGCCGCCCGAGAAATCCTAGGAAATACCTTCGTCAAACCCTGCTCATGACCCACTACCGGAAGGCTCCGTAACCCAGGTTCATCCACGATGATGCCGGCCTTAGGAAGGGCAACCATGCGCCTGGCAACGGTCGTATGGCGTCCAGCCTTATCCGAGGCTCTGACCTCTCCTGTCTCAAGTGCTTCATGGCCGAGAAGGGCATTTAAAAGTGTAGACTTACCGGCACCGGATTCCCCAAGTACAATAGCGACGCTTTCCTGCGGAATTTCCTCACGTATTGCATCCATGCCCCAACGTGCATGGAACTTTTGTACAATCTGCTTCATCTCGTCGCAGAAACTCTCATGAGATACCTCAAGTTTTGATGAAGTTACAATGGTGGTAACTGCATCTCCCAGCACTTCGTGTATGAGAGTAAGATGACGTTTAAGTGTTGCAGGACTTACACTGTCGGCTTTGGTAAGTACCACAACTGCACGCACATTGCTGTCAAGCGCGATCACAACACTGCGCACAATACGGTCGATTGAGGTCTTTCGTTCATCGAGAGCCTGTACGACAAATGTCACGTCAACATTTGCGGCAAGCGTTTGCTTCTCGCCCCGCGCACTTCCACGCCATCGAGCTATCTCACTTTTACGAGGAAGAATTGCCTCAATGATGCCCATGTCGTGATTGAGTGGGATTCTTGCACACACCCAATCTCCCACGGCAACCTTAGAATTGTCCCCTTTGGTAACCCGTGCGGAAAACTCCGCGCGAAAAACGCCAACGCTTGACACGACTGCCGGAAATCCTCGGTCAAGACGAACGACACACGCAAGTTCAAGTTGCGCAGAGGAAACACCTGCTTCTTGAAGACACTCAACACAAGAACCATAGGCATCTCGTTGAGCTTGCGTTAGTACAAGTTGATCAAAGGACGGCACATCTCTCAAAGCCGAAAGAGCCGGCAGAGATGTCTGTTTCTCGTTTAACTTCGACGATCTCGAAGTTTTCGCCCGCTTGGTCAAGAAACCCGTCCTTTCGACCTGCTTTAATGTTGCTTTTCAATTGTGCGCATAACGGCTTTGTAGATTTCCATCAATGGAATAATCGCAAAGGCCAAGCCCATTGCGATGGCATATTCCTTAACACCGATTTCAGCAAAGCCAAAGGCCTGAGAAAGTGGTGTCTCTATGGCTATATAAGTCAGGAACAAAGAAACTACAAACGATCCCCACAACCAGATATTTTGGCTCTTAAGTTTGAAAATAGACTCCCGGCGGCTCCGCATATTAAATGAGTGGAACATCTCAACCATCGAAAGCGTTAAAAATGCCATTGTCATACCATCGATACCTGCAGCAGGATTCGCAAGAACCTGAGAGATATCAAAGGTACCGTACTCAACATAGTGGCCAATAAAATAGCTCACCAGCGTCAAAACAGAAATGATAATTCCTTGTACGATGCAATCCAGACCAAGCCCCTCAGAGAAAATGCCTGAGCGAGAAGAGCGCGGCTTTCGGTTCATAATCCCCGGCTCCGCCTTTTCGGTTGCCATCGCAAGTGCGGGCAGTGAGTCCGTGATGAGATTGATCCAGAGCAGATGCGTAGGTTGCAAAATAGTAAAGCCCACAAGAGATGCGACAAAAACGGCGATAACTTCTGCCAAATTGGAGCTCAAAAGGAATTGAATGCATTTACGAATATTGTCATAAATGCGACGGCCTTCCTCGCACGCGGCAATAATGGTGGCAAAGTTGTCGTCAGCAAGCACCATGTCCGCAACACCTTTGGTTACATCAGTTCCGGTAATGCCCATACCGATGCCTATATCAGCACGCTTGATGGAAGGCGCATCATTAACCCCATCGCCTGTCATGGCGGTAACCATACCTTTTTTGCGCCACATATCTACAATGCGCACCTTGTGCTCGGGCTGTACGCGTGCATATACCCCAAGCGTTTCTATCTTCTTTTCAAAGTCTTCGTCTGAGATTTTATCCAGCTGAGCCCCCGTAATAGCCTGGTTGCGATTGTCAATAATACCCAGCTCAGTTGCAATGGCAATGGCAGTATCAATGTGATCGCCGGTAATCATAACAACACGCATGCCGGCACTGTGGGCTTCTTCAATAGCCGCCTTGACTTCAGGACGCACGGGATCAATCATGCCGGAAAGACCCACAAACGTCATGTCTTTTTCGAGATTTGAAGCATCAAAGTTTTCGGGAGCAGTGTTGCCCCAATCGCGACGGGCGGATGCCATAACACGAAGAGCCTGATCGGCCATAGACTTATTCTGGCTCAAAACATCTGCACGTACCTCATCAGTAAGATCAACCACGCCATCGCTGGTCATGATTTTTGTACAACGCGCAAGTATTTCATCCGGCGCACCTTTGGTATGTTGGACTATTCTCCCCGATCGGGTACGCACAACCACCGACATCATCTTTCGCTTGGAATCAAACGGAGCCTCACCGATACGCGGGCGAGAAGCAGCCAAATCAGACGTAGTGTATCCATGTTTTGCAGCGTCGGTGACGAGTGCGGCTTCCGTGGGTTCTCCTTTGGCAATCTGCTCGACGTCGTCCCATGTGGCATCGGAGCAAAGCGCCATTGTCCTTACATGGGCATCCAAATTTTCCGTTTCATGACGTACAACGGTCATCTTATTTTGTGTAAGCGTACCGGTTTTATCGGAACAAATCACTTGCGTGCAGCCTAAAGTCTCAACGGCCGTAAGACGGCGGACAATGGCATGGCGCTCAGACATCCGTGTTACACCCATGGAAAGTACGATGGTTACTACGGCCACGAGACCTTCCGGAATAGCGGCAACCGCAAGTGAAACGGCAACCATAAAGGTATCAAGCACCAAATCAAAATTCTGGAGCATCTCGGAACCGTGTTTGATAAAGCCCGTAAAGAAAATAAGCGCACAAATAGCAACTACAAGCTTGGTAAGCGTACGAGAAAGCTGATCGAGCGATACTTGTAGAGGAGTTTGTCCGTCTTCCGCTTGTGAGATGGCATCGGCAATCTTGCCCATCTCGGTATTCATACCGGTTGCAACAACAACGGCGCGTCCTCGCCCGTACACAACGACAGACCCGGAATAACACATATTTTTACGATCACCCAGTGCTATATCATCGGCACCACCGGAAAGCGTAAGGATCTCTGCGGTTTTTTCAACCGGGAGCGATTCTCCCGTAAGAGCGGATTCTTCAATTTTCATAGAAGCGCTCTCGAGCACGCGGCAGTCTGCCGGAACGGAGTCTCCCGCTTCAAGCAAAACAATATCGCCTGCTACAAGATCGGTAGATGCCACTTCATCGAGACGACCGTCTCGTATAACCTTAGACGTTGCCGCACTCATTTTTTGCAAAGCGGCAAGCGCTTCTTCGGCCTTGTCTTCTTGAACCACGCCAAGAACTGAGTTGACCACAACAACAAACAAAATAATTGCAACGTCTGCAATGCCACCCTCACCGGTATACGCGCCGGCAACGGCGGAAATCACTGCGGCAATAAGCAACATGATGACCATAGGATCGGCCATCTGCGCAAAAAACCGTTTGATTACGGGGTCTTTTTTAGGCTCTTTGAGCTTGTTTGGGCCGTCTTTTGCAAGGCGGCTCTGAGCTTCTGCGGTCGAAAGGCCTTCTGTGGCCTGCGTGTGATAGCTGCTCAAAACGTCAGCAGCATCTGAAAGATATTCTTTCACGGTTTCCTCTCCTGGGTTGTTCTACTCGATAGATTGATGCCCGATCATAATTCCCCAGGAGGGGCAAGGGCTCACCAAGGTTGCCGTATCGAGTGCCTTATAGACGTTGCCATTCTACCGTAGAACACTCTCGCATATATAGTACTTCTCGCTAAATTAACCGTTTATAAAATAAATTCGCCCTGTCATCGAAAACCTACTTGACGAATCCTGTGTAAGTTCTCTAAAAACCAACACCTTTGCGTCTCATGAGCGGTAAAATGTAAAGCGTCTGTAGTTGGAAGTTATAGGTGAGCCATTAGTGGAGGAAGTATGAAAATCCTGTTTTACGGTACTCAGAGCTACGATCGGCACTCCTTTGATAAGGAGCTTACGGATTATCCCGATGTCTCCATCGATTACACCGAGATTAACCTCACGCCGCTGACCGCTTCACTCGCACAGGGCTACGATGCCGTTTGCGCCTTTGTCAACGCTGACGCAAGCATCATGACCCTTGAGATTCTTGCAGGCTTTGGCGTCAAGCTCGTGCTCATGCGCTGTGCCGGATTTGATGCCGTCAACGTTGAGGCCGCAAAAGATCTTGGCATCAAAGTAACACGCGTTCCCGCGTATTCCCCTGAAGCAATCGCCGAGCACGCCATGGGTCTTGGTCTTTGTGCAAACCGTCGTATTCATCGTGGATACAACCGTATACGTGAAAACGATTTCTCACTCGTTGGTCTTGTCGGTGAAACACTTCATGGAAAGACGGCCGGTATCGTTGGTACGGGTCGTATTGGTGCGGCACTTTGCCGTATCTGCAAAGGCTTTGGTATGACCGTCCTTGGCGCGGATCTCTATCCCAACCAAAAACTGGTTGATGAAGAGCACGTCGTAGACGAGTACGTTGATTATGACGAACTTTGGAAACGCTCTGACTTCATCTCTTTGCATGCCTTCCTGAATGAGGAAAGCTACCACATGATTAACGATAAGACCATTGGTCAGATGAAAGACGGCGTCATCCTGGTTAATACCGGACGTGGCGGCCTCGTTGATACTCAGGCGCTTATTCGCGGTATCCTTTCTGGAAAAATTGGCGCATGTGGCCTTGACGTGTATGAAGAGGAAAACCCCAACGTCTACCGCGATCGCGGCGATGAGGTCTTTAGCTCAGTCACTGCAGAGCTTTGCTCCTTCCCTAACGTCATTATGACAAGCCACCAGGCATTCTTTACTCACGAAGCTCTCGCGCAAATTGCTCGAGTCACGCTTGAAAATGCTCAGGCATATGCAACAGGTAAAGAATTTATCGACAAGAGCGTGGTTTGCTAACGTTTCACCGTAAACCGCTCTTAAATAGTTTATCCGCTCGGGTATTTGCATTGTGTCTGCACCTGAGTTCATCTCAACAATGAAAAGGAGAAACATGGCACAGAAGAAGAAAACAAAGATCGTATGCACCATGGGACCTGCAACGGAAAGTGATGAGGTTCTTACGGAGCTTATCAAATCAGGCATGAACGTTGCCCGATTTAACTTCTCACATGGCAGCCATGACTACCACCGCAACATGATCGCTCGTGTTCGTAATATCTCTGCCGAACTGGGGATTCCTGTTGCCATCATGCTTGACACCAAAGGACCCGAGGTTCGCACGGGCATTCTTGAGGGTGGCAAGAAGGTCATGCTTAACACTGGTGATGAAGTTGTCATCACCACTGACGACGATGTAATCGGAACCGCAAAGCGCTTCTCGCTTGACTACAAAAACCTTCCTCACGAAGTTGAGAAGGGTTCCATCATCTTGATTGACGACGGCCTTATCGGTCTTGAGGTTGATCATGTTGAAGGCACCGATATGCACTGCAAGGTCATCAACGGCGGCGAGCTTGGCGAGAAGAAGGGTGTCAACGTTCCTAACGTTAACATTGGTCTCCCCTCCGTTACTGAGCAGGACCGCGCTGACATCATGTTTGGCTGCGAACTTGGTATTGACGCCATTGCCGCATCCTTCATTCGCGATGGCGAAGCCGTAAGCGAAATCCGCGATATCTGCCGCGAGATGGGTACCCCACACGTTCAGATCTTCCCCAAGATTGAGTCCGTCCTTGGCGTCAAGAACTTTGATGAAATTCTTTCCGCTTCCGACGGCATCATGGTTGCCCGTGGTGATCTGGGCGTCGAGGTTCCTGCAGCTGAGGTTCCTCACATCCAGAAGACCATCATCAAGAAGTGCAATGCGGCATACAAGCCTGTTATCACGGCAACTCAGATGCTTGATTCCATGATCCGCAATCCTCGCCCCACCCGTGCTGAGGTTACCGACGTTGCAAATGCCATCTATGATGGCACCGACTGCGTCATGCTTTCCGGCGAATCCGCAGCCGGTAAGTATCCTGTTGAAGCCGTTAAAACCATGGCGGCCATCTGCAAAGAGACCGAGAAGTACCTCTCTGTCAAGGATACCTATCATCAGCGCAAAGGCCTCAAGAACATCAACGGTGCTACCGGCTTTGCAGCCGTTAACATGGCTCTGACCGTTGACGCCAAATGCATCATCTGCCCAACGCATTCAGGCCGTACCGCCCGCTTGGTGTCAAACTTCCGTCCAAAGCGTCCGCTGTATGCCATGTCTCCAAGCGACGAGGCAATTCGTCGTACCTGCTTCTATTGGGGAGTTTACGCATACAAGACAACCGAGCAGGGCTCTCTTGCCAACACTATGTACAACGCTTTGCAGGTTGCCAAAGAGGTTGGTGTCGCCGAGCCGGGCGATTTGGTAGTACTTACCGCCGGCGATCCTCAGACGAGTCCTCGCCTTGGTGATTACACCACTTCCACCAACGTTGCCATGATCTGCCAGGTTCAATAAACCTAAACTCATAGTTTACTTCAGCAAATCCGCAGATGAGTTTGCTACAACAAACGCACCCGGTTTTCGGGTGCGTTTTTTACAATGGATACGTTTTTGAAAACCAAACTTCAATTAGGATGACTTATCACTTCATTGGAATCTTTCCTTGTGATTTGAGAGTCTTTACTTATGATTTTGCTGGTTACGTCCCAAAAAGTGATGTAAAGATATTTTCTGGACTACTATGGTCTAGACAACAAGACTAGGAGTAAACAGAATTCAAATAGATAGACATGCTCAGTAAAGAATTCCATACCTCTTCATCAAACTTTGAGACACTCAGACTAAGTACTTCAAAACATTGAAAGCGCAGATACCCATTATTACAACCATCATTAGTAGAAATAAGATATCAAGAAATTTCTCATCAACTTTCCTGTTCAGCTTTTGTCCCACTATGCCGCCTAAGATTCCACAGCATCCCATTCCTACTATCATCATACATTCTGATCGCATATGAACACCTTGAAGTATAAGTATTGACGTACTAGTCAACTGAGCACAAAGGATAATAAATAGAGAACTTTGAGCAGCTCTTTTTTGAGGCATACTAAAAAGATAAAACAATACGGCTAGATTAATCGGACCTCCACCAATTCCTAAAAATGATGAGCAAATCCCTAGTATTCCACCTACAAGCAAGCAACGCGTAACGCCTGTAATATGACGAGAAGTGATTGAAGATTTATGCAGCGTATAAAGAAGTATCCCAAAAGTCACAACAAAAAGAACCAGAGCTTGAACAGCTGAAGCCATATTTTGATTCGCAAACATCAAAGCTACCTGATTATAGAGCGCTCTTCCTAAAACACCACCAAAAGCGGCGCCGATAGCAAGAGGATAGTCGAGCTTTGCATCAATGACAGAATCGCCTGACACCTTATTTCTTATCACTGAATATCCTGACATGCAAAGCATGGTACAACCAGATAGGAAATTAATGACCGCTGTATCTGCAACAGAAAATACATCCATAACCGGCTTAATAACAACACCGCCGCCTATACCGCATAACGATCCGATCGCTGCAGCTATAAACGCAATTAAAAACACAAGTATATTCATAATAG